>FSTE01000031.1_pt1 | contig 16601 bp, 6 predicted proteins | sample 1637071 | NCBI WGS metagenome assembly FSTE01 (sample SAMEA3914818, study PRJEB12502) | metagenome | biome: forest; material: soil | place: Canada | collected 2010-06-26 | depth 0.1 m
CCATTACACGTGGCGCGGTGCGTTTGTCGCCACGGGTGTTCTCGGTCTGATCTTTGTCGCGCTGTGGCTGATTTTTTACCGCTCGCCCGAAAAGCATCCGTGGCTGACCGACGGAGAACGAACGCTGATCCTTGCCGGACGCGAGACGGAGAAGGACGACGGTCCGCGTCTCAGCGAAAAAGCACTCTGGAAGACGATTCTTACCAGCCGCGCGGCGTGGGCGCTGATGGGGGCGCGCATGCTCACCGATCCGCTCTGGTATTTCTACCTGTTCTGGCTGCCCAAATACCTGCACACGGTCCGCAGTCTGGATCAGCTGGAGCTGGCGGGCATGTGGAAAATCTTCGTCGCGGCGGACGTGGGGTTCCTGCTCTCCGGGTTCGTGGCGGGTTGGTTCATCAAGGCGGGAACGGATGCGCGGGCGGCGCGCCGCCGCGTGATGCTGGGCTGCGCCTGCCTCACGCCGTTGTCCTTTCTGGTGCCGGGCGTTTCGGGGACGGGCGGCGTGTTTGCCCTCGCGATGATCGTGGCGCTGGCGCACACGGCGTGGCTGACGAGCATCTCGTCCTATATCGTGGACATTGTTCCGAAGGCGATTCTCGGCACCGGCTTCGGGTTCATCGCCGCGGGGAGCGCCCTTGGTGGAATTTTCATGAACCAGGCGGTTGGCTGGATGATCGCGCACTTTTCTTATACGCCCTGTTTTTATGTGATGGCAGTCGTGCATCCTCTCGCTTTTTGGCTGGTCTGGCGGTTCACGCGGCGAGCATGGGATCGGGGCCGCGAACCGGCCGCCGTTACCGCCGGCTGAAATTCACGGCTGTGTGAGCATCTCCACGCCGGCGGCCGGCATCACGTGGAGATCCATCAGGCGCGGACTGGCTCGGACCCTTCCGAACACAAAAAAGGTGGCATCCCCCATGGATGCCACCCACTGACCGAGCCGGAGCTTTCCGGAACTCAGTTCTCGACGAGCCGGGCGCGTCCCCACGCTCCGCGGTCGCCGGAATTCTTGCCGGTGCCGCTCCAGACGAGCTGCTGCAACCGGACTTCGCCGTCGTCACTGTTGTCGATGGCGACGTCGAAAAGGAGTTCCATGCCGGTCTTGGGCTCGACGCCGAGGACCGTCCACGGGATGCGCACCTGCAGGGTGTAGCCGTCGCCGGACACGTCCTTGACGACGACCACGGAGCACTGCTTGCCGGCGTCGGGATGCTCGTTCACGAACACACCGGGCGTCGCGCCCGCGCCGATGAGGATCTGGCGGTCGCTGAACTGGAGGGTGCCGCCTTCATTGAGGTTCTTCGAGCCGATGAACAGCTCGATGCCGTCGGCCGCCCAGTAGGACTTGGGCTCCTTGTCATTTTTGGCGGGCGTGGGGTCCTTGACCTGAATGAGGAAGTTGAGCGCCTGCGCATCCCAGCAGAGACGGAAGTCGCCGCCGAGTTTCGGGTTGGGATTGCCGATCATGACGCGGTCGGCACCGATGGGCTCGGCGGGACGTCCGGGCCAGTTGGTGGTGGAGCCGTTGAGCTGAAGACCGGGAAGGGAAGGCGGGATCGCCACGATCTTGGCGGGGCCGGCGCCCTTGCCGGAGAAGCGCGAGTCGTCGTAGGCGAAGGCCTTTTCCTTGCCTAGAATGACGTCGTAGATGCGCGCATGGGTGATGCGGGCGGCGTTGACGAGAGGGTAGTAGGGACGGTCAACCACGTCCACGAGACCGGTGTTGTTGCCCTCGCCGTTGAAGCCCTCGAAGAAGCGGCCGGTGATGGACTGGTCGCCGTAGATGAACCACTGCGAGCCGACGACGTAGCCGGTGGAGGCGGACTGCTCGATGTAGTTGCGGTAACCCTGGCCGCGCTCGGCCTGGTCCTTCACTTCCTTGCCGCCACCGAGGCCGTGCTCGGTCGAGCTGTAATACCACTCGCTGAAGATCATGGGGCGGCCGCCGCTCCAGTCGTAGACCTTCTTGAGGAAGTCCTTTTCGATGCCGTAGGTGTAGTAGTTGATGCTGACGACATCGAGGTATTTGCCGGCGATGCGGACGACATCCTCGTTATTGGCGGTGTGTGGAGTCCAGCGGCTGCCGATGAGCAGATGGTTCTGGTCGTATTTCTTAAACACGCGCCGGATCATGCTGTAGTAGGTTTCCAGATAGAGCTGGTAGAATTTGCGCATGTCGGCCGCGGCGGCGTCGGTCTCGATGAAGAGCGGGGCTTCGCCGAGCTCGTCAAAGCTCGCGAACGGCTTGGCGGGTTTCCACGCGGCGTTGAACTTGGCGATGTCCCCATACTGGGCGGTGAGGATCTCGACGAGCCTGGCCTTGGCGGCGACCTTGCTGGCCTTGTAGGAGGGGATGAGCTTCGGGAGGAGTTCGAAGTGTTGCTCGTTGCCGAAGAAGTAGCCGATGAGGAGCGGGTCGCTGGCGTTCTTGGCGACGGAGCCGGCAAAGGACTTGTCGATGGCGTCTTCTACGCCGGGGGCGAACGGATCAACCAGCTCGGCGGCACCGACGCGGTCAGGCAGGTAGGTGACGCCTTCTTTCTTGCCGCCGGGGAGGAAGGTGACGTAGGGGAAGTTGCGCGCGCGCATGGTGTCCGTTTCCGGTCCGAACGCGCCTGCGCTGTTGAAGCCCCAGGCGCGGAGATGATCAACGGTCTGGCCGGTCCACTCCTCGAAGGAGTAGGGCTTGCCGTATTTGCGGATCCAGTTGGCGATTTGAAAGGAGAAGGCTCCCCACGTAGGCTGTTTTTCACGCCAGGCGGTGAGCCAGATTGGGTCGTTGGTAGCGGGAACCCACTCGTAGGTTTTTTCGCGGCCCTGGACCTTGGTGTGGTCGTCGGTGTTGGCGATGCCGCACACGCCGAGCTGGAAGAAGGCGTTGCCTTCGGGCGTGACGAGGACGTGGCGGTCCTTGCCGATCAGGGCGGTGTGGAAGAAGCCGGTTTTCTTGAGGCCGAGTTTTTCGCCGCTGCCGGCGAGTCCGCCGAAGCTGTCGAGGGCGGGACCCTGATAGGAGCCGATTTCGGTTTTCTGCTTTTCGATGTCGGCCTTGAGCTCGTCGTCGCTAGTAACCTTGCCGGGGTAATCCTTTCGCACGGACTGGCCGTAGCGGTCGACAAGGAACTTGCGCGGGGCGGGGGCGCCGTCGGCGGTGACGGCGGCTTCAGGCGCGACGCGGGAGATTTTGAAGGTGAGGCTTTTCTTGCCGGCGTAGCGCTTCAGGTCGTAGCGGTAAACCCAGGCGAAGACGTTCCACCCCCATTTACGGTTGTCCTGGAGTTGCTGATACGCGGCGGGGTAGGTGAAGCGGATGCCTTCGCCGAGCGGGTGGATGATGTCGAGGTGGTTGGCATCGCCCTGGGCGATGAACTGGCCGCCCAGCGTCGAGGGGAACTCCCCGGTGCTGCTGCCGAGGGCGAACTTGCCGCCCTGGTTCAGGTTGATCGGGAACATCGTGATGAACTTGAGCAGGGCGCCGTTCTCGGGGGGCGCGTCGAAGCTGTAGGTGACGGTTTTGTCGGCGTTGGAGACGGCGATCTTGAGGACGAAGCCGTTGGAGTAGGTCGCCTGGGCACCGCCGGCGCCGTCGAGGGCGTAGGTGGGCTTGAGCTCTTTTTTATCAACGGTGTCGACGGTGGGAGGAGGCAGGGCGTAGCTGCCGAGCGCGCCGGCGGTCACGACCGCGCCCTTGTCGGAGAGCGAGAGTTTGATGTCCTGCGCGGAGAGCGGCAGGGCGGCGCAGAGGCCGAGGAGGAGGGGGAGCAGGCGGAGTTTCATGAGGTAAGGTAGGAGGTGTTTTCGGATTTTTGTCACAGAGCCGAGCCGGAGTTCGATCCAGAGGTCACAGAGTAAGACAGGACGGATTTATATTAGGAAAGAGGGGAGACGGGCGCTCACGAGGCGCGCCCCTATGCGTTAGCGGCCGATGAAGTAGAGGACGGCGGTGCCGGCGGGGTCGCCGTCTTCGAGGAAGCGGGCGAGGATGGTGCCGTGGTTGCGGTCCTTCACGACGACGAGGGGGACGGGGGGATTCTTGGCGACGAGGTGCAGGGCGGCGGCGAGAAACTGGTTTTCCTCAAGGCGGGCGGGGAAGTCGTCGTCGCCGCAGATCAACAGGAGCCGGGGGGCGCCGGGGTGCACATGGCCGAGCGGAGCGGCGTCATTCACGAGCACGTTGTCCTTCGGCAGGCCGGCCTCGCCGCGCACGGTGAAGTGGGTGGTCATCTGGCCGCTCATGCTGATGAAGCCGGCGACCGTTTCCACGCCGGCGTCGTGGAGAAAATGCGCGTCGAGGGCCAGAAGACTGGTGATGTATCCGCCGGCGGAATATCCGCCGACGTAGAGTTTTTTGGGATCGGCGCCGAGCGAGGCGGCGTGGTCGGCGACCCAGCGGACGGCGGCGGCGGAGTCTTCGAGGTAGGCGGGGAATTTGACCTTGGGGGAGAGGCGGTAGTTGACGGACGCTACGGCGATGCCACGGGCGGCGAGGCGGCGGGCGGCGGCCCGCTCGGGCTCGGCGGCCTTGTCGCCGCCGGAGAGTCCGCCGCCGTGGAACCAGACGAGAATGGGGAAATCCTTGGCGGGTGCGGCGGGCAGGTAGAGGTCGAGTTTGCAGTGCTCAGCGATGGTGGCGTCGGCCGGAGTGGAGGCCTCTCGGTAAGGGATGTCGGGCTTTTCGGTGGCGGCCGGAGGCGGGGCGTCGGCGAAAACCGGTTGGGTGAGAGCCATGACTAAACCGAAAATAAGTGAAAAAAGACGGGGCATCGACGGGGTGGGGCGGAAAAAAGGAACGCGGCGAAAACGTCGCGTTCCTGTAAATGGATTGAGGGCGAACCGTTACTTTTTGACGGGAACGGGCTTCAGCAGGGCGGCTTTAAAGGTGAAGCTGGTCGCCTCGGGGTAGCGGAGAAAATCGTAATGGTAGATCCAGGCGAAGGACTGGGTTCCCCACACGCGGTTGTCCTGAAGCTGTTGGTAGGATTCGGGCATCTGGAGGGAGAAGCCGGCGCCAGAGCCGTTGCGAATATCGAGTTGGGTAAAGGCACCCTGGGCGAAGAGCTGCTTGTCCTTTTCGGAGGGGAAGAGCTTGGGTTCGCCACCGTTGGCGGCGTAGGAGCCGCCTTGGTTGTAATAGAGCTCGAGTGGCGTGGTGATGACCAAGGATCTGGCGCCGGCCGGCACGTGGTCGAAGTTGTAGATGACCTCGCCGTCTTTGGCGGAAAAGGTGATCTTGATGGTGAAACCGTCGTCATACACGGCGGTGGCGGAGGCGCCGTCGGCGGCGGGGGTGAACACGGGTTTGTGGCTTTTACCGTCGGCCCCGGAGATGACGGGTGCGGCCAGCACCAGTTCGCCGGTGGTGCCGCCGTCCATCACGACACCCTTGGCGGTGGCGCTGAGCTTGAGGGTCTGGGCCGGAAGGACTGGGACGAGGGCAAGGGCGAGAATAACGAGGAGTTTTTTCATGGGGGAGGAAGGCTAGATGAAACGATCATCCGCCTGAACGAGCCAGACCTGGGCTGCTTAACCGTTAACGTGAGCGAAGGGACGCGCGGCGGCGCCGGACGGTTACGACGAGCGCGAGCGCGCCGAAGAGGGCCGCGTAGGTGGAGGGTTCGGGGACGGCGGTAATGGCCAGACTAAGAGAGGTGCCGTTGAGCGTGAGTGCGCCGGAAAGACCTGAGCCGAGGTTGGCGATGGTGAAGTCGCTCTGGCTGGCGAAGGTCGTGCCGGTGAAGCTCACGAGATTGTAGGTGCCGGTCTGGCCGGAGCCGGAGAAATCAAGCGTGAAGACACCGGATCCGCTCTTGGTGAAGTTGGTGGTGAGGGCGAGGAGTGCGGTGACGTTGCCAGGTGTGCCGAGGCCGAACATGAGGCTGCTACCTGCGTTAAAGCTCAGGGAGGCGGCCGAGGTGCTGAACGTCTGCAGGTTCAGCGTGCCGCCCGATAGGGTGATGGCGCTGCCGGACGAGAAGGCGTTGTTGGCGCCGAGAGCGAGCGTGCCGGCGTTGACGGTGGTGGAGCCGGTGTAGGTGTTGGCTCCGGCCAGCACCCAAGTGCCGGCATCGCTTTTGGCGACGGATACCATGCCGGTGCCGTTATTGGCGATGAGAGCAGAGAGGGTGTTGGCGCCAGTATTGGTGCCTCGGAGAGTGAGCGTGCGCACTTGGTTGGTATTTCCGTAGGCCAAGCTGCCCGTATTGGTGAAGTTGATCGCGCCGGTGCCTGAGGCATCGAGAGTTGCCGAAGCGCCACTGGTCACACTGCCAATGGTGAATAGACGATCGGTGCTGGCTGATGCGCCAGTGTATTTCAGCGTTCCGCTGTTGAAAACCAGGTTGCCAGCCGCGTTGGTGGAGGCGCCGATGTTGCTGGTCGTGCCGCCGTCCGCGATGGAGGACACGCTGAGAACGCCGCCAGCGATATTGCCGGGGTTGGCGGTAGCGGATGCCCCGATATTCGTGGTCCCGGTGTAGGTGTTGGCATTGGTCAGCATCCAAGTTCCCGCGCCGGTTTTGGTCAGGCTGGTGGCGTGGGCGGCGGTGTTTGCGCCACTGTCTGCGATGAGCAAGGCCAAGGTGTTGTTTCCGGTGTTGGTCCCCGTCAATGTCATGGTGCGGACACTCGGAGCCGTAAAGGCCAGCGCGCCGGTGTTTGCGAAGGTGAGCGTGCCGGTGCCGGAGGCATCGAGGGTGCCGCCGCTGGTGCCGATGGTGAAGAGGCGATCCGTGCTGACGGTGGCACCCGTGTATTGGAGCGTGCCGCGGTTGATCAGCAGATTGGAGGCAGCGTTGGTTGATGCGCCGATCCCGCTGGCGATGCCGCCATTGGCGAGGATGCTCACGCTCAAGGTGCCGCCTTGATTGTTGGTGTCTCCGTTGATCTGGGTGGCGCCTGTATAGGTGTTTAATCCGCCAAGTATCCAAACCGAGTTTTGAGCGGTTCCGTTGACCGTCCGGATCAATGTAGTCGGCCCGCCGTTGTCGGCGATGATTGGATTGAAGGTGTTGACGAGGCTGGCGGTGGAGCCGGCCAGCACGAAGGTGCGGGCGCCGCTTTCGCCGTTGAAGCCGATGGTGCCCGTGTTGGTGAAATTGATGGCGGCCGTGCCGCTGGACTGGATGCCACCGCCTAGAAGGCCGACGCTGACCAGGCGATCAGTGCTGACCGTGGTGCCGACGGTTCCAGCGTAACGAAGAACGCCTCCGTTAAGGATCAGGTTGCTTGCGGCATTACTCGAAGCGCCGATGCTGCTGTTGGAGCCGCCGTTCGTCATGGTGGTGGCGGCCAGAATGCCGTTGTTGATCGTTGTCACGCCGGTGTAGGTGCTAGCGGCGTTGCTCAGGGCAAGGATGCCGGCCCCGAACTTGGACAAGCCGCCGGTGCCGGTGACCACCGTGCTGATCGTGGCGGTATTACTTCCTCCGACGCCAGTGGCATTTTGAACCGTAATGACGCCTTCCGTCGATCCGAAGTCCAGTGTCGCGGTGCCACTGGTGGCCTGGATCGTGGCTGTATTTGCAGTGGTGGTCGTCGTGGGGGTAAATAGCAAAGCCCCGCTCGCACGGTGAGCGTCACGCCGTTGTTGAGCGACAACGCGGGGGGGGAAGCGTTGGCGGCTTGGATGACGAGCGAGTTGATGCTGGCGGTAGAGGCTCCCGTGGTGTTTGCCGTGATGTAAGTGTTGGTGCCTGCAGTAATGGCGTTGTTCGTAAACTCGTCCGTCAAATTGAGAGGGCGGAGGCCGGTGGAGGCGTTGTAGGTCAGGAAGGTGTTGGCGGCGGCACTGGCGGTGCCGACGCCGCCAGTGGCAGAGGTGACCGCACCCACCAGCCAAGGGACGATCATGGTATCTTTCGCCGAAGAATTAATTCCCGTGCTCAAAGCCGCGGTGGTGCCGACCAAGGTCGGATCCGAACCGAGGATGATCCGGCCGACGTTGGTGGTGCTGGCGGTGTCCTTGCCCAGGCTGACGCCGTTGACCAAGGCCCATCCCTGGCCGCTGGTGCGGGCGAGGTTGGCGGCGGCGAGCGTGGAGACACCGGCCGCATTGGGCGTGATGGTGATGGTACTGGCACCGGAGTTGAGGGTGAGGGCGTTGGTGATCGCGTCGGTGGTGCCAAAGGCAACACCAGTCACCGTTAAAGCGCCTCCGTTCAGGGTGGCGCTCTTGGCACGGGTGACCGTGCCTGCCGCGCTGGGGGCGAAGTTGAGGGTTCCGTTTGAACTCACGGTTGCATCGGAACTGGCCAGCGATCCGGTCGATCCGCTCAGGCTGAGCGTGCCGCTGTTAACAGTGGTGGCTCCACTAATATCATTGGAAGCGCTTAAGGCCACCGTGCCGCCGGCGCTGGTCTGGGCATTGGGGATGGCTCCGGTGGGTGTGCCCACCGCTCCCAACCTCAATGCCGGACCCACTTGAAGCGTGTTTGTGCCGGTGAGGGCATTGGTGCCGGAAAGCGTCAGGGTGGCGCCGCCACCGCCGAGGCGATAGGTCGTTCCATTGGGCGTCAGTGTTCCGGTGAAGGTTGAGTTGGCATAAGCCCCGAGTAAGAGGTTGTAGCCGCCGTTGGCGCTGAAATCCACGTTTGCGGAGCTGTTGCCCGTCAGGGCGATGGTGCCGGTTGATGCCGTGTCGATCAGCCCACTGCTCAGCCATCCCGCCACGGTGGTGCGGCCAGTGCTGGAATTGACCGCAAGGGCACCGCCATTGTTGATCAGAATACCGCCGGTCCCGCGCGAACCGTCGTCAGCGAACTGTAACGTTCCGTTGTTAATGGTGGTGCCGCCGGCATAGGTGTTGGCGCTATTGCTCAGAAGCATGCTCCCGACGCTGTCCTTGACCAGTGTACCGTTGGAAACAACGCCGGACAGGGTTACCAGCGCGGCTGAAGTTCCGGCGTTGGACAGGGTGCGAGTGCCGTTCAACAGATCCACACCGCCGGAAACGGCGAAGGTTTGATTGCCGTTGCCAATCGCCACATTCCCGCCGATCTGCAGGGCGTTGATGATGGACCGGGCGGTAGCCGTGCTGCTCAAGGTTCCGGCATTAAGAAGGATGGTCCCGGTGCCGGCAGCCGTGTTGCTTCCGAGAATGAGGCTGTTGCCATTGAGGGTGGTGCCTCCCGTATACGAGTTGCCGCCGCTGATCGTCAAAGACCCGTTGCTGCCGTTTTTGACCAGCCCGCCGGATCCGGTGATCGTGCCGCTGAGGGTATAACCTGTGAACGGACTCACGGTGACAGTCAGGCCGTTGGTAAAATTGATGGCAGCGCTGATGGTGTCGGCGTTGCTGGAGTTGAAATTGATGGCGTTGCTGGTGCCGTTAAAATTCAGCTGATTTCCCGAGATAGTGAGTGCAAATGCACCGGTGTGCGTATCGTTAAGAGTGGTGAGATTGAAGGTCCCGAGGTCGTTCGCCAAGTTGCTGGCGGCGGTCATCGCTTGACTGAAAGTCAACGTGGCGGTCGAGTTGGAGACAGGAACACCGTTGGTCCATGTGCCCGCGCTCCAGTTGACGGCTCCGGTTAAGGGGGCGGTCCATGTATACGTCGTCTGCGCATGGCCGGACGTGATGAGTGCCAACAAGCCGGCGACCAAGCTGGCGCGGCGGAAACGGACGACGGAGCGAAGCGAAGACGATTTCATGGGGCTGCAGATAGGCTGGGGAATGCGTTTCGAAGGGGGAAAACGAGCGCGGGGCGAAGCGAGACGAAGATAGTTTCTCCTTTCACAGAGACTGCGCGAGGCTCTTGCCGTTTGACAGTCAACCAAGTCGCAAAAAAGCCGGCATGGGAACGGATCCCATGCCGGCTTTGAGAGGAGCGAAATGCCGAATCAGGCGTGGCGACGACGAACCCAGATGGCCCCAACGAGCGCGAGGGCACCGAAGATCGCGACGTAGGTGGAGGGCTCGGGGATGGCGGCGACGGTGAGCGTGACGTCCAGGCCGCTGTTGGCCAGATAGCTGATGGTGTAGGTATTCGCCCCGACTAGGAATGAAGAGCCTTCGTTCATGCCGAAGAAAGTGCCGCTGATGCTAGTGGACGTGCTGTGGAGGAGGGTGAAGGTGGTGCCTCCGGCCAATGCTGTGCTGCCGAGATCCGTGAGGGAAAGGGTGGCCGTGCCCGCGCCGAGCGTGAAGCCGGTGGCCACGAGTTCATCGGAGGCCGGAGTGCCGTCGCTGTTTAACTTGAGCGAGAACGTCCCGCCCGCAGTCGAGGTGATCGTGCTGCTGAAGGTCAGCGTGCCCAGAGTGCTGGTGTCGACGCCGCCGGCGATCGTGGAACCGGAGGACAGGGCAACCGCGCCCGTCACATTGCCCGCGCCGCGCAGCGTCTGCGTCTGCGTCGCGCCCAGTGCGTAGCCGGATACGGCGTTCACATCAAACGTCGCACCACTCGCCACCTTGATGAGCGCGCTGCTGCTGATGGAGCCGGAGGCTCCCAACGCCAGCGTGCCGGCGTTGATCGCCGTGGTGCCGCCGTAGGTGTTGGCGGCGTTGAGGGTCGTGCTGCCTGAGCCCGCCTGGGTGAGGGACCCCGTGCCGGTGATGGCCGCCGAGCTGAAGTCCGTTCCCTGCGCCACCGCATTGCTGCGGTTGATGGTGAAATTGCCGCTGTTGGTGATGGCCGCGCCTGTCGCGAGGGCGCCGGTGGTGCCGCCGTTGCCAAGCTGCAGCGAACCACCGCTGATCAGGATGTTGCCGGAACCCAGGCCGCTGCCGTTATAGGCCGCAGCGGTTACGGTGCCAGAGACGGCCGCGGTCAGGTAATTATTGATGGTAATGGTCGTGCCGTTGATGTTGGTGATGAATGATCCCGTGGGGATGCTGGTGCCTGAAACCTTCTGGCCTACGACCAGGCCGGTGGCGCTGCTTACGGTGAACGTGGTGCTGGCCGCCGATCCTCCCGATCCGGTGGGCGTGGCGGCGGAACCCGTGCTCGTGCCACCAGTGACGACCAGCGTGCCAGCATTGATCGTGGTGCCGCCCGAAAAACTGTTACTCCCGGTCAAGGTCAGGGTGCCGGTGCTGTTCTTGATCAAAGCCAGCGCTCCTGTGCCGCCCTCGACCAGCAGTCCGTCAAATTGAGAGGACGTTGAGTTATTAACCGTCAGAGTGCTGGTCGTGGTCGCACCCCCGTTGGCGATGATGCCCTGTGAACCCGTGCCACTGCCGCCGGAGAGTCCGGCCACGGACTGGCTGCGGGTATTCAGATCGAACAGCGCGCCGGCCGTGTTTACCACAGTCCCTGCGCTGACGGTCAACGTCGTGGCGGTCGGCAAACGATCATCGCCGGTCGTCAACTGAAGTTTGCCCTTCGTGACGGTGGTTGCGCCTGTGTAGGTGCTGGCCCCGCCGAGTTGCAGGTAGCCGCCGCCCTCCTTGGTCAGGTTGTTGACCGTGGTGCCGCTGGTGCTGTCGGTAATTACCCCGCCTACCGTCAAGGTGGAGCTGTTTACGTAAAGGGTGCGCGTGCTGCCCGCGACCTGACTGCCATTGCCCAACGTGACCGCGCCCGCGCCTAAATTCAGGCTGATAATGCCAGGCGTTCCCGAAATTTCGTAGATGAAATCGGAATCCCACACCATGTTGGTGTTCCCCGTGAGCGATCCGTTCGCCGTTTGCGTGAATCCGCCGCCGCTATTGCCGCCGGTTACCGCCCCCGTATTGATGACGAAGGTTCCAGAGCCCAAGAAGGTTCCGGTTCCGCTGAAGCCCAGGCGGCCGCTGGAAAGCAGCGTGCCGCCAGCATAATCATTGCCCGTGTTGGTGATGAAAACCTGGCCGGCGCCGGAGGTGGTGCCATTACTGCCAGCGATGGTTACCAGACCCGGTGAGGTCGTCCCGCCGACACTCGGATCGGAGATTTTACCCGAGAACTGGAGTGCTCCGAAGCCGGCATTCGTCAAGGAAAGGCCGTGACCTGTGGGCGTGCCGCCCACAGAGCTTCCCAAGGTGATCGTTCCGCTAAAAATCGAGGTCACCGAACCGACGGATTGGGTGATAGAGGCAGTCCCGGTATTGCCCGCCTGCACGATTACGTTCCGAGTAATGGTGCCGCCGCCTGATATTCCGTTCGAAACCTTGGTGTTGTTTGAGCCGCTGGTGTCTCCGAGAAAGATGATGCCGGTGGTTCCAAACGCACTCGCGTTAGTTCCAGTCAAAATGCCGTTTAAAATCGTCGTGTTGCCGGTGTAGGTGTTGACGCCTCCGAGGCTAAGGGTTCCCGCGCCCGCCATGGTCAGGCCTCCTGTTCCCGAAACCACGCCCGCAATGGTGGCAGTGCCTGTGGTTGGCTCAAAGGTGCCGCCGTTTGCGCCGAGGACAACCAACCGGCTGGGGGTTCCAAGCGTAACGCTCGCGGTAGTCCGGAGGGTACCTCCATTCAGGTTCAATGTCGCCCCCGTCGCGGCCGCGCCCAAGTTCGCATTGGATGAGATGCTCAGCGTGCCTCCATTGACATACGTTTGCCCGGTGTAGGTATTGGTTCCGCTGAGCGTCAGCAGTCCGGCTCCGTTTTTTGTCAAGCCAGTGGCCGTGGTGTTGTCGGCAATGACCGAGGCAATGGTCAGGCCGTTGGAGGTGTTGTTTTGAGTGATGACCAAGTCCGCACCACTGGCGCCGATGAGCGTGCCGCCCGTGATGGTGGAGAGATTGTTGCCGACGTTGGCGGTGACGAGGATGCCGCCCGAGGTGATGGTGTTGATTCCGGCCAAGGTGACCGTGTTTGCCGCCGTCGCGTCGAAACGGAGGGTGTTGGTGGTCGATCCGGACGTGGGAGAGCTGCTTGTCGTAACGGTTGTATTGTTGCCCGCTCCCCACGTGTCGTCGGTGTAGCCGGTGTAGGCGACGATGTTGGTGCCGTTGTTGGCCGCCCAATCGGTGCCGCCCACCGTTGCCCAGCCGCCTAGAATGCCATTTATGTTCGTGGTGGAGGTCGTGAATCCGTTGGTCGCGCTTATCGTTCCGGTGACAGGTTGAGTGAAGTTCACCGAGCCGCCGGTGCTGCGGGTGAGAGCTCCCAAGTTCAACAGGGTGTCTGTCGAAGTTCCGGTAATCGTCAGGTTGGAGGCCCCCGCTGCGAGGGTCGTGCTGGCAACCGCCTGGCTGTTGGTGGTTGCCGCTTTTCCTATCACATTAAGCGTGCCGCCTCCCAATATCAGCGCGGAACTTGTGCTGACGATATTGGTCGTGGGCGCTCCGCCGGACGAGAAATCAAGAGCCAAGATTCCCTTGTTAACCGTGATGGCGCCCGTGTTTGTATTAGCCCCTGAAAGAGACCAGGTGCCCGTGCCGTTTTTGATGATCCCACCGGTGGTGGTTCCAACCACGCTGCCAATGCTTCCGTTGCCGCTGCCGTTCAAAGTCAGGTCCAAGCCCGCGCCAGTGACGCCGCCCGTCAAAGCCAGACTACCGCTATCCGATGAAATTGTGCTGGCACTGCCCAGGGTGATCGCCCCGCCATAGGTGTTGGTGCCGGAAACGTTGACCAGCGAGCCGGTTTGGCCGGTCGCGCCTGTTCCGTTCAGTGTCAACGCTTCGGAAGCGATGGTCGTTCCTCCTTGGATCTGCAGCGTCGCCGCGCTGGTCACGGAGGTTGCACCGGTGGCCGAACCCAAGGCGCCCGCGCTTTGAACATTGAGGATGCCGGCCCCGACCGTGGTCAGGCCGGTGTAGGTGTTGGCTCCGGAAAGCGTGATGGTTCCTGTGCCGGTCTTGGTCAGGGCGATGGTGCCGGTGCCGGCCGAGTGATCGGCAATCACGCCCGAGTAATTGCCCCCACCGGTGTTCCCGCTTCCAATGGTGAGGAGCGAAGCTGTAGCGGTGGTGTTGTTAAGAATCGTTCCGCCCGTGCCGGTCAAGTTGCCTACAGTTTGATTCGTGCCGGCCAAATCCACCGTGCCGCCGTTCACAGTCAGGGTGCCGGAGGTGCCGCCCAAAGTTCCGGTGCCGCTGGCCTGCACCGTGCCCGCAATGACGGTCACGCCACCTGTGAAGGTATTGATGCCCGAAAGGATCAACGTATTCGCATTCTGATTAACAATCCCGCCGGTGCCGCTGATAATACCTCCGAACGAGGAGGTGCCTGTACCATTGAGAGTTAATGTGTTTGCGCCGAGAACCACCCGCGTGTTCGCGACCGTTCCGGTGCTGGTCAGGGTGCCGATGGTTTCTGAAGATCCCGCACCCGACAGGGTCAATGTAACAAGTCCTGCACCGACGGGATTTAGAGTGATGGTTGCGGAATCTCCAACGGCAGAGCCATTGGATAAAGTGATATTTCCAGCACTGGCGTTACCAGACATCTGGATGTTGCCCGTGTGAGTGTTCGCACCTGATAGCGTCAAGGTCCCCGTATTTTCTAAAATATTGCCGTTACCGCTGACCACACCGCTTAGATTCGAACTTGCCGTCAGGCTGACTCCCGTCGTCGTCAATGTCAGGTTGCCTGCGCCATTGATGGAGCCCAACTGTTCCGACACGGCGCCTTCGGCAAAGATCGCCGTGGATCCCGCCCCAATCGTCAAGGCGCTCGCGTCAGGCATGGCTCCCGCCGAGGTGATGTTCAACGTGGTTCCGGTGCCGGTCACGGCGAACGTTCCCGCCGTGGAACTGTTCAATTGATACTGTTTGCTGCTGCCTCCCAGATTAAGGGTTCCTCCACCGGAAATGTTCATCGTGCCAACTGTAGCACTGGAGCCGATACTGCCTTGGTTGAAAGTCAGGGAGCTGCCCGAGGAGACGAAAACATTCAGGGCATTGCCCTTTCCCGCGCCAGTCGTCAGGATGATCGGTGAACTGATGGTATTGGATCCGGTCGTCGAGGTGATGGTCGAGGCGGATGCGCCGTTGTCAAAAGTCAGGCTGAAACCGGCCGTGTTGCCGATGTTCCAGTTGCTGGCGCCACCAGTGCCGGTATCCGTGAGGGTGATCGCTCCCACCGTCTGTCCGGCTCCCAAAGTCACTGTGCGATTGGCCGTGATATTAAAGGTGAAATTGGCGATATCCCCGGAGGCGGCGCCCGGAACCGTGCCGCCCAGCCATGGAGCCGTGTTGGTGCTGATCCAGTTGCCGGCCGCATCCGTATTCCACGTGTCCGTAGTGGCAAAAGCATGACTGGCGAAAAAAGCCAATATGAGTGAGAAAAAGCCTGCGGCTGCACGGGTGCGACGGACACCGGCAATGCGCGGAAACGGGAATTGTTTCATGGGGACGGGGGGCTGAAGCGTGCCGTTGCGGAGGGAGGGGGCGACGGGGTGTGGGGCGAACCGATGGAAATTTTGACCCTTGGGGAGGGGATGCGAGCTTCTTTCTGCTTTACAGTTAACTAAGAACGGGAATCCAGCTTAGGAGATGGATGTCCCAAGCCGAGTTGCAAGGGAGGAATGCCGGGTTAGGCGTCCCGACGGCGAATGAAGATGGCGCCGCCGAAGGCGAGGGCGCCAAAGATGGCGGCGTAGGTGGAGGGCTCGGGGACGGCGGTGACAGTGAGGACGATGTCCTGGCCGCTGTTGGCGAACGAGAGGACCGCGTTCATGCCGCCAACCGTGCCGGTAAGGTTGGCGCCGAACGAGCCGACGATGGAGGCGCTTGTATCGAACAGGGTGTAGGTGCCCGCTCCGAATCCGCTGAGGGTCGTGAAGCTGAAATCGTTGAAATCCGGCGTGCCGGTGCCGATGGTGAGGACGCCGGAGCTCAGCGCGACCTTGTCGCCGGCCGCACCGAGTTGGAAGAGCAGGCCGCCGGTGCCGGAAGCGAGGCCGGAGATGTCGAGCGTGGAGCCAAAGGTGAGGGTATTGGCGAGGCCGCTGCCGCCGCCGGGGGCGAGGATGGAGCCGGAGGCGAAGGTGACCGCACCGGAGACGATGCCGGCGTTGGCGCTGCCTGTGTTCAAGCCGCCGAAGGTGGCTCCACTGCTCACGGATACTGCGCCCGTTCCGGTGCCGCTGCCCGAGGTGTTTTTCACCAAAAGAGCACCGGTGCTGACCGTGGTGCCGCCGTCGTAGGCATTACCGATAGTGCAGGAAAAGATGACGGTGCCCGCTCCGGTCTTGGTGATGGCGGTAGCATTGGAATTGTCGGTGATCGCGTTGATGAAATCCACGGTTCCGCCACTGGCTGCCGTTACCCGCAGACTTGATCCCGTGCCCGACGCAGCAAAGGCCCCTACATTAATTTGGCCGCCCCAAGTGACTGTCCCTGTCGTATTGCTGCCGCCGACGGCCCGGATGTCGCTGGTATCCGTCGATGTGAGCGACGCGAACGTGACCGTATGCAAATAATCCATGCTCACTCCGGCGGTTCCGATCAGAACGATGGCCGTATCGGCAAGGGCTACCGTGGAATTTGCATTGGCGACGTTGATGGCTTGAGCGGCTCCTCCGGTCCCCCAGGCGCCGGCGCTATTCAGCGTCAGGGTGCCCCGGCTTAAAGTATTACCTGTCGCGGTAAGGCCGGTGTTGTTTCCGCTGAGGGATACGTTGGTGTTATTCGCCGTTCCCGAGTTGCCGACCAATAAAGTGACACCGGAGCTGCTTGAGGCCTTGGTGATATTGCCGGTGATGGCCAGGGATGAGGCCGAATAGAGCTCAAG
>FSTE01000246.1_pt1 | contig 15942 bp, 13 predicted proteins | sample 1637071 | NCBI WGS metagenome assembly FSTE01 (sample SAMEA3914818, study PRJEB12502) | metagenome | biome: forest; material: soil | place: Canada | collected 2010-06-26 | depth 0.1 m
CGTCATTCCTGCCGACCTCGCGCAACGCATCAAAACCCGCCTGCACGTCCAGATCTTCGAGAACTACGTCACCCCGCGCGCAGGCTTCACCTGGCTGACGATCACCAACAACTGGAACGCCGTCTGCCACCAGGGCGTGCTCGGTGCCGCCCTCGCCATCGAGGAAGACCACGCGCTCGTCGCCCGCATGCTGTCGCTTGCCGCCGGCCGCCTGCCCGCGTTTCTCGGCGGCTACGGTTCCGATGGCTCCACCTCCGAAGGCCCCGGCTACTGGTCCTACGGCTTCGGCTGGTTCGCCGAACTCAACGCCCAGCTCGAACGCCGCACGCGCGGACAACTCTCCGTCTTCGAAGCCGACGCCAAGGTCGCCGCCATCGCCCGCTTCGCCCCGCAGGTGACGCTCGCCGAAGGCCATTTCGTGAATTTCTCCGACGGCGGCCGCACCGGCCGTCTCAGCCCTTCGCTGCTCACCTACCTCGGCCAGCGCCTCGCCGATCCGGTGCTCGTCGCGCAGGGTGCCGCGCTCTACCGCCATCAGGCCGGCGCAGGGCTCGATCTGAGCATCCTCCGCACCGACTTCTTCTTCCTCAGCCGTCTCGTGCTTCGCGCCCCCGCCGCCTCCGTTATCACCGCCGCACGCGAGCCCGTGCAACCCGACTCCTGGTTCCCCGACTACGGCGCCATCGTCGCGCGCGGCACCGACGCCCGCGAACACCTCTGGGAATTCGCGGCAAAGGGCGGGCACAACGACGAACACCACAACCACAACGACTGCGGCAGTTTTCTTCTCAACATCGACGGCGCCCCCGCGCTCATCGAAATCGGCTCGCCGGAATACACCCGCGCCTTCTTCAGCGACCAGCGCTACGCCAATCTCGCCGCCCGCTCGCTCGGCCACTCCGTGCCTTTCGTAAACGGCTGCGAACAACCCGCCGGACGCGAGTTCGCCGCCGCCATCCTCAAGACCGAAGTCGGCGGCGACCGCGTCGCCTTCACGGTCGATCTCACGAGGTGCTACCCGCCCGCCGCCCGCTGCAAAAAACTCGTCCGCACCTGGCTCTTCGAAAAATCCGCCGGCCTTCTCTCCCTAACCGACACCTACGAACTCGACGGTCCCGGCACGATTGAGTCCCTGCTCATCTGCAATGATGCCGTCACCCGTGACGGCGCGGATGCCCTCATCGCCACCTCCAAGGCCACGCTCCGCATCACGCCGGCCGCCGGCACCCGGCTCACCACGGTCGAAACCTGCGACTACCGCGGCCACCACGGCACCGACGAAAAAGTCCAGCGCCTGCGCTTTGCCCCGGAGCCCGGTGCCACCACGGCGGGCTCCGTCAGCTACTCGGTGGCCATGGCATAAGACCGCCTGCAGTCCTACTGCGCGGGCGGTTGAAGCTGCCAGCTGCGATGCGTGTATTCCATGAGCTCGATACGGTTGCCGTCGGGATCGGCGGTCCACATCTGGAGCGAATGATCGTAGCCGGTGCGGATCTCGCCTGCGTCGAGACCGCGGCCGAGCAGCGTTTTCTTCAAGTCGGCGATGCCGGTGACCTCAAGGCAGAGGTGACCGTAGCGGTTGCCGGCATGGAGCGGGTTCAGATCGCCGCCCCACTGCCTGGCGGCGAGCACTTGGTCGAAGATCTCGATGAACGTCGTGTCACCGCACGCAAGATAGGTGCCGTAGGTTGCGCCGTCGGTGTTGACGAATGTGAACGCAACCTTGAGGCCAAGTCCGTCGCGATAAAAAGCGACGAGACGATCGAGGTCGTTCGTGATGAGACAAAGATGGGCGAGGCGGCGGATCATACTGAAATCGTGGGCGATTTTTATGGCTTAAGCGACTTCGGACCGTCGTCGGGACTTGCGAGATCCTTGCGCTGCCAGACGCGCACGTAGTCGATCACGAGATCGGCGGGAAGCGTGGCCGGATCGAGCGGATCGTATTCGAAGCCGCCGGGGAGCATGTCGAACATGATATACGATTGCACCGAACCGACGCGCGGAGAATCCCAGCTGCCGTCAAGGCGACCGTTCGAATAGACGGCTACATGGCCCGGCGTCCACAGCATGCCGATGGTGAAGAAACCGTCCTTGTCGGGCAGGTTGTAGTGAAAGCTCGTGCCGGCGGACTTGTGAAACTTGCCGTAGGCATCCCAGTGCATGCCGAAGGTCGTGCGATACGGCCCCCACATCGACTGGCCTTCGAATACGTCGAACTCCATGCCGCCGTCCTTCGTGTCGGTGCGACGATACTTGGGCCAGCTCGCGGGGCCGCGCTCCGGCATGAGCCAGAAAGCGGGGAACATGCTGGGCGCGGTGGGCAGCTTCACGCGGACCTCGTAGTAACCGTAGCGCTGAGTCCACTTGCCGTAGGTGTCGAGCCAGCCGGTGGCAAACTCGGTGGCCTTGCCGGCGGGGTCGTCGTTGTGGTGGCCGGCGCGCTTCTCGATGCGCAGGCGGGCAAAGCCGCCGCCGAGGATGATGTTGTCCTTGGAAAAACCGACGCGCTGGTCCCAGTAGTTGCCGCTGTAGGGATTCCACTTGGTCGCGTCGTAGGCGGTGCCATCGAAGTTGTCCTCGAAGGTCTTCACCCACTCGCCGGCGACGGGCGGACGCTGGCCGAGCCAGGCGGGCGGAGATTCGACGGGAGGAACGCTCGCGCCAATGGAGAGGATTTGAAAGGAGGCGGGTTTGGTCGCGTCGGCCGGCGTCAGCAGAACACCGGTGGTCTGATGGCTGCTGAAGCGGACACCGGGCGTCTCCTTCACGCCCCAGCTCTTCTTAACCTCCAAGACGTCTTGCGCGGGATCGGCGAGGATCTCGAACGGGGTTGTCGGAATGAATGAAATCACGATGTCGGCCGTCACGCCCGGAGCGACGGGCTTTTCGGTGGTGCCGAGATCGGAAACGCCACCGCGGCTGGTGAGCTGGACGGTGAGCGAAGCCGGGGCGGAGCCGGTGTTCTTCACGCGGGCCTTCACCTGAAGAAAATTACCGAGGTCCCAGAAGCCCTGCGCCGGACGAAGCAGCACGTTTTGATCGGGCTTTCCGGTGAACGTGACGTCCACGGGTTTGCCCGCGCCGGCGGCCACGGCCTTGGCACCCGCGCGGGCGACGAGCTGTTTGCCCGCGGCGAACGGCGCGGAACCACCGAAAATGACTCCGTTCTCAGGACGCGTGCGAACGAGGTCGGGATTGATCGGGGCCTGCTCTCCGGAAGCACCGCCGGCAACGAACCCGTCGAGGCGGAAGGTTCGGGCCTTTTTTTCGTTTTTTCCGGTGAAGATCAGCAGCTTGGTGATGGCGGCGGCGTTGACGGGATTGGAGCCCTTGCCCGGCGTGGCGAAATAGGCGCGAGCCTTGCCGGACTCGCCGGGCTTCAAATAAGCCGAACCTCCGCAGGTATCCGTCCCGCTGTCTACCCGCAGCGAGACGCTGATGACGATGGAACTGGTGTTGGTGACGCGGACCTCAATGTAGCCGGCGCCCGTAAGATCGTAGGGAGTGGCGGGAGTTAAACTGATTCCAGGGAAACCCGCGGGCCCGGCGGCGACCGTGATATCAAGGCCGGCGGCGGACGGAGCCAGCGTAACCACATTCGGATTCGACGGCTCCGCCTGGGAAAGATCGGCGAAAGAACGCGCAGCCGTCTCGGACGTCGGCGACGGCAGGACGGTTTCCGCACGCACGAGCGACAAGGAGAAAAGGGCCAGGAAAATGAACGGGGAGGTTTTCATGAAAGCGAGAGGTTGATGATCAGCGGACGACTGCTTCGAGTTGAGCGCGCACGGAGGACGGGGCCGTGCCAGCCCGACAGGGTAGTGTCGTCATGCTCTCCCCAGCATAACCAAAATCGCCCAATGAAGGCAGTCCGCTGCCGACCGGCGTTGTGCCGTTTGCCGATGAGGATGGTTCAGACCGGCAAACGCGCCCGCCCCTTAAACAAACGCGCCCTGCGCGCGCAGCGTTTCGCGCAGCAGTTTCACGTCGAGATCGCGCGTGGATTTCAGGCCGAGCTTCACGCACAGCGCCGCCGCTGCGCCCACGCCTTCGCCGATCGCCATGACCTGCGGCGTGATGCGGATCGCCGCGTGCGCCTCGTGCGAACTGTCGATGCAACGGGACGCCACCAACAGATTATCCACGCCCTGCGCGCGCGTGCAGCGGAAGGGAATCTCATACCACTTCCCAGCCGGCGGATGAATGCGCACCGTGCCCTCGCCCGTCGGGCTGTGGATGTCGATGAACCAATCGCCGCGCGCGATGCAGTCCTCGAACGGCACCACGTCGATGATATCCTTGGCGGTGACCGTGTAGTCGCAGCGGATGCGGCGGGTCTCGCGCACACCAATGTGCGGCGCGGTCTCGGAAACGACCGCGTTCTCGAAGCCCGGGATGTGCTTCCGCAGGAATGCCGCCACCTCGGCCACCTGTCGACGGCCCTCGATCATCGCCTCGGTGACGTCGCGCAGCTTGGTGCCGTCCTTGTTGATGATGCGCGTGGTGTTGAAGTTCCACTCGCCGGGTTTCGGATTGCGCGATGAAAGCACGTCCTCGCGCGGCACGGTGACCTCGCCGCGGGCCTTGGCGGCCTGCCACGCCTTCGCAAAATCCTGGTCGGCTTTCTTCGACGCGACCGCCCGCTCGTCGTCCACGCCGGTCATCTTGAAAATCATCGTCATCGGCTGCACCGCGCCGTCGCTCTCGCGACCCTGCTCCGCCGGCACGCCCGCCAGCACGCTCACGTCGCCGTCGCCCGACGAGTCGACGATCATCTTGGCCAGGATGACCTGCCGGCCTTCCTTCGACTCGATGATCACGCCGCGCACGCGGCTGCCTTCACGGATGACGCCCGCAACCTGGGCGAAAAAAAACGGGGTGACGCCGGCGCCTGTCACAAACCGGTCGAGCGTGACCTTGGCGGTCTCGGAATCGTAGGTGCCCGAGGCGCCGTAGTCCTTCGCGCCCCAGCCGTTGTCATTCCAGCCGCCCGCCGCCGCCCACGAAGCGACGACCTCCTGAAACAATCCGCGCACATGCGGAAACGGCATGATCGCGCTCAGGATGCCGGCCGTCCACGTGCCGCCGAAGCTGCCAAAGCGTTCGACGAGAATCGTCTTCGCGCCGTTGCGCGCGGCCGACACGGCGGCGCCGATGCCGCCGGGACCGCCGCCGACCACCAGCACATCGCACTCGGCGATGACGGGCAGCTGGCGCGAAGGCTCTTCATAAAAACCAAAGACAGGGGTGGGATTCATGCCACCACCCTGCCACCTCGCTTCCACATCCGCCATTGGCGACACTTGATAAGATTACATATAAAGTTGTAGTTTTTAAACATGAAACCTGCTGCGACGGCTCCCGCCATGCTCACCTTCGAGGATTGGTCGTTCCTCCACGCGCGGCTCCTCTGGTGCTACGAAGGCGAAGTCGACGCGCCCAACCGCCGGCTTCTTTCCCAGCGCAACCAACTCTCCGCCTGGTGGATTCAAGCCGGCTCCGTCACCGTGAAGCGCGGCGGCCACACCTGGATCGCGCGCGCCGGCGAATGGATCTTCTGCGGCCCGCATCCGATGCACCAGGATTTCTCCTCCGCCGCGCGCATCCTCTCGATCAACTTCAAGCTAGAGTGGCCCTCCGGCGATTCGCTCGTCGACCAGATCCTCGTCGTGCCTTCCGGCGAACATCCCGCGCTGGGCAAGGCGGCCCGCGCGCTCCTGCGTGTCATCAGCCGCCGGTTTCCGCGCATCGGAACCGCGCTGCAACCGCAGCCGGTTGAGCTCACCGATTTTTTCGAGATGCAGCAGCTTTTCGCGGCCTGGGCCCAGGCCTATTTGAAAACCCTTCTGGCCGCGGGCGTCGTGCCCGCACGCATGGGAGGTCTCGACGCGCGCGTGCTCGCGGCGCTGCGCCGGCTTGACCGGCACGACTGGCGAACACCCTTCCGGGAAAAATCCCTCGCGAAAGACACGGGGCTGAGCGCCGGGCATCTTGACCGGCTCTTCGTGCAGCAACTCGGGCTCACGCCGCGGGCCTACCTGCAAAAACGACGGCTCGAAACCGCCACGGCCACCCTTGCCGACTTCACCGTGCCCGCCAAAAAAATCGCCTACGACCTCGGCTTCTCGTCGCCATCACACTTTTCCCACTGGCTGCGCCGCGCCACGGGGAAATCCCCGCGCGGCGTGCGCGGGGCCGCGGATTGATCCCCCCTGATCATGCGTCAGCGCGGGCATTCGCGGCAGACGGATTTCCGCTGGAGCGCGGAGTCAGGCCGAGCGACGGGAACGACGCATGAAGAGTGCTCCTACCAGTGCCGTAGCTCCGATTAGCACTCCCCATGTCGAGGGTTCGGGAATGGCGGTAGCGAGAAAACCGCTGGCATCGATGGTGGCGGCGCTGCCATTGATGGTGATAAGGGCGAGCTGCGTGCCGGTCAGACCTCCGGAGGTCGTGCCGATGCGGATGGTGTCCACGCCCGCAGTAAAGTTGACGAAACTCAGACTGATCGAGGTGCCCCAGGTCGTGCCGCTGCTGTCCAGAAAGACGAGGGCGGAGGTGCCGGAGCCAAGATCGATGGTCGAGCTGGCCGAGAGGGTAAGCGTGCCGAGGGTCTCACTGAAGCCACCGGTCGCGAAGGTGCCGCCTGCCATGACAAGATTGCTGGTGTCGGCGATGCGATTGGCCGCGCCGAGCGCGAGCGTGCCTCCATTGATGGTGGTCGCGCCCGTATAGGTGCTCGAACCAGAGAGGGTCCACGTGCTGCTGTTTTGCTTGGTGAGGGAGAGGACACCGCCGCCAGTGGCGCTGTTCGCGATTATTCCGGTGATCGTGTTGCCACTGCTCGTGCCATCCAGAATGAGGGTGTGGGCAAACCCGGTTGTGCCGGCGTTGTTTATATTGCCGATGGTCAGGTTGGCCGTGGTCGGGGAGATGGTCGCGTTGCCGGCGACGATGCCTGTTCCGACCGAAAGTGTTCCCAGTCCCAGACTGTAACCATTCGCTCCGGTGACGGTCAGGACCGCCCCGTTCGCCATGTTGGAGTTGAAGAATGCGATAGTTTTGTTGGTGCCCGTGCCGCTCTCCCTGTCCACGTTGATCGTCGTGTTGGTCGACGAGGCATTGACCAAAAGATTCCCGCCCTTGCTGTTCAACAACTGAAGCTTTTGCGCCGTGCTGTCATTCTGACCATTGTATCGCAGATCCAAAGCCTTGACCGTGGCGTTAGCGGCAAAGCTGATACCGTTGCTGGCGGCCTGACCCAGAACCGTGGTGGTGATGTTCTGATCACCCGCACCATAAACCGTGCTGTCACTCGCACGCACGGTGCCGCCGCTTATGGTCACGACGCCAGTGAAAGTGCTGGCCGTATTCGTGAGAAGCAGCGTGCCGGAGCCCGTTTTCGCAATGCCGACGGTAGTGGCACCGCCGTTGGAAATAACCCCGCTGATCGTGGTGTTGCCCGAACCCGTAACGGTCACGGTTTTGGCGGCAGCCGTGCCGCCGGTGCCACCGGCAATGTTCCCGCTCACCGTGAGCAGGCCGGTGGTGCTGTCATTCTGAACAGTGGTATTGCTCGCGATGGCCGTGCCCAGGGTGAGGTTGGCGGAAATGGTTTCGTTAGCCGTCACGGTGCTGTTCATCAAGACCGCCGTCGTTGTGCCGTCGGCAAAAGTGATCGTGCCGGAGCCCAGGGTGTAAGCCGCCGCACTGGACGTGTTAAAGAGCACCTGACTGAGCGAGATCGTGCCGACCGTGAGAGTGGTGTTGCTGTTGCCCGCATTGTTGAAGGTCGCGGTGTCGCCGACGCCGGGAACCGGAGAGGTGTTCCAGTTTCCAGCCGTGGACCAAAGTGCATTGGTGGTGCCATTCCAAGTGGCACTCGCCGCTTGGGCGGCGTTCGGGAGGACAAGAGCCGCAATCAAAACCAACAGGGCGGGACCAATGAAGCGGGGCGATTTCATGATCGATATGTTAGGGGAAAACTCCGCGCAGGCGTGAGTCCGCAGCCGACTGGCCGTGTGCCGTCTGCCGACTTATCAGGGACGGGAGGACGCACGACACGCGCTCACCGGGTGCGCCAAAAGTAGTAAACCTGCTCGTTCTGGCCGGGCTTGAGCACGGGCTCGGTGTTGGCAGGGATGTCCTCGTCTTTGCGACTTTCGACGTGGCCGTCGGCAAAAGCCATGTTGGCGTGGCCGTTGTGGGCGTTCACATCGGGCTTTCCCCCTTGCGTGGCCGCGTTGAACACGCCGCTGGCGTCGGGCACCGCCCCATCGGCGATCAGCATCGTGCGGTCGGGTCGGGTAAAAAACGAAAACTTGGGGAAGTGATAACTGGTCGCGATGTTGTTCATCGTGTAGGTCGAAACCAGCTGTCCCGCAGGGTAGTTAAACTGATCCTGATAATAGTCCATGTGCGGATGGCAGGTGAACACGTCAAAATTTTGCGACTGCCAGTCGTTGGGATTGGAGCTGGAGCCTTTCGCCTCCGCCAGGGTTCCTCCGCCAATGAGGGCGGCGCGCCAAGTGCGCCCCGCCTGCAACAGGGGATCGGTCGAATTGGTGTCACCGTTCGCGCGGGGGATGGAACCGCGGTCCGCGGTGAAAATCGCGATGCCCTGATAAAGCACACGGAGTTTATTGAGGCAGGTCGTGTTGGCGGCGCTGCGGCGGACGTTCGCCACCACAGGGATCAGGATCGCAGCCAATATCCCGATGATCGTGATCACGGTAAGCAGTTCCAGAAGGGTGAACCCGGACGGCCGGCTCCTCACGGGACGGGAACGGCGAACGAAGGACTGAAAGCGCAAGGACATGACTGGAACAGGGGTATGGGGGAACGAGCCGCATACTAGTGAAATATCCGGGAATCCGTGAGTTCCGATCAGACCGGACGCGTGTCTTTTACCGACAACCCCGGACCAGCGGGATCAGGACGCCCCTTGGCATTGTTTCTGGAATTCCCCCGGAGGAATGCCGACAAGGCGGCGGAAGGCTTTGGAAAAATGGAAGCGGTCCGAGAAGCCCGAAAGCTCGGCGGCGTCCTCGATACTGAGCTTGGGATTGGCCAGCAGCCGTTTGGCGCGATCAATGCGCGTCTGCAGCAGGTAGAGACTGAGATCGGTCCCCATGGCCTGCTTGAACTTGCGCCCAAGGAAGTCGGGGTGGCAGTTGAGATGGTCGGCGAGATCCTTGACGATGAACGGTTCCTGCAGGTGCGCCGTGATGTAGGCAATGGCCTCGCGCACGACGTAGGGCACGTCCTGCGGATCCATGTAGGGATAACGCAGGGCACGGACTTTGTAGAGGTCGGGACGCACGCCGCTCGTGTCGAAGAAGAACTGCGCCAGTCGCGCCACCGTGCGCAGGGTCTGACGATGCATCGGGATCGTTTCGGGATCGATGCGCGGGACGTCCTTCAGCGACTTGAGATAGGGCGCGGGATCGTAGCCCATGCGGCCGCAATACCGGCGGATGCGCATGGCCGCGCGCTTTTCCTGCCCTTTAACGACGACCGATCCGTAGTAGAACACCCCGAGCACGCGGTCGCGGATGATGAGCGGCTCGGCGATGTCGAACAGGCCGAGGTGGCAGAGGCCGTTGAGCCCGGCCTTGCGGCGCACGACAAGACGGTTGACGGCGATCTTGTTGCGCGTGCAGTCGCGGCTCCAGTCGGGTTTTTTCGCGAGCTGACAATACGCGCAGGAATGGAACTGGTGCGATTCGTCGAGCCGCATCGCCGGGACGTCAAGATGCGCGCCGTTCAACATCCCCGTGAGATCGTCAAAACTCATGTGCATGCCGCTGCCCGCCTCGAAGGATTCCATCAATTCCTGGAGCAGGGGGCGGTTGGCATCCGGGGGGGCGGGCTGCATGACGTCGGCGATGGCCCACTCGAAACCCGCCCGCCGGGAGTCTCAAGCGGTAAATATGCTCCGGCACAACCGGTCGGAAGACGGCACACATCCGGTCGGCAATAAGATAACCGCTTCGATGAGGCATGGAGTAGAGTGGAGGCACAATTTTATGCATACCTACCCCCTTAGCGCCAGGACGGTGCCGTTGGACGATTCTTGGGATGTCATCGTGGCCGGCGGCGGCCCCTCCGGTTGCACCGCGGCCATCGCCGCCGCCCGAGAGGGCGCCCGCACCCTGCTCATCGAATCCACCGGATCTCTGGGCGGCGCGGGCACCAGCGCGCTCGTGCCCGCGTGGTGCCCGTTCTCCGACAAGGAAAAGATCATCTACCGCGGCCTGGCCGAGAAGGTGTTCACCGCAGCCAAGCAAGGCATCGCCCATGTAAACGCCGACGATCTCGATTGGGTTTCCATCAACGCCGAACGCCTCAAACGCGTCTACGACGCCCTCGTGAGCGAGGCCGGTGTGACCGTGCTGTTCCAGACCAACCTGTGTTCGGTGGAGAAATCGGACGATGACGAGGTTTCGGCGCTGATCGTTTCCAACAAGTCGGGGCTCACCGCCCTTCGCGCGAAGGTTTACGTTGATTGCACCGGCGATGCCGATCTCTCGGCCTGGGCAGGTGCCGAGGTTCATCAAGGGGACGACAAGGGGGAAACCCAGGCCACCACCCATTGCTTCACCCTCGCGAATGTCGATTCCTACGCCTACCGGCACTCTCCGGATCTGGGCGCCTGGGATCCGCGCAGCCCGATCCACGCCATCATCGCGTCGGGCAAGTATCCTGAAATCCCGGACAAGCATCTTTGCAACAACCTCGTCGGCCCCGGCGCGGTCGGTTTCAACGCCGGGCATATCTGGGATGTCGACAACACGGATCCGACCTCGATCTCCCGCGCGCTCATGCAAGGCCGCCGCATGGCCGAGGCCTACCGCCGGGCTCTGGCCGAATTCGCGCCGGCGGCGTTTGCCAACTCGTTTGTCATCGCCACCGGCGCGGTGCTCGGCGTGCGCGAGACGCGCCGCGTGACCGGCGACTATGTGCTCACGTTGAAAGACTACCTCGATCGCCGTAGTTTCCACGACGAGATCTGCCGCAACAGCTACTTCATAGACCTCCACCAGACCAAGGAGGAGCATAAGGCGAAGATGGACGAGGTGGAGATGGTCACGCGCTTTAAGCACTACGGAAAAGGCGAATCCCATGGCATCCCCTACCGCTGCCTCACGCCGAAAGGCCTGAAGAACGTGCTCGTCGCCGGGCGGGCCATCTCCTGCGAACGCATCGTGCAGGGCAGCGTGCGCGTGATGCCCGTGTGCCTCGCGATGGGCGAGGCGGCTGGAATCGCCGCCGCGTTCGCCGCGCGCTCGCCAGACCACGATGTGCATGCGGTGAATACCTTCGCGCTGCGCGACCGGCTGCAACAGCACGGCGCCTACCTGCCACCCGTCGATCTTGCCGCTGACGTGCTCGCCTCCACCACCGCCTGATCCCGTCGCCAGCCGAAGCGGCCTCCGCCAAGGCAAACGTTTGCAGACGATTTGGCCTGCACGGGCGGCGCTTTCATTCAACGCTCCGCTCCTGCCATGATTTCGCCTGCTGCACCCGCCGTCACCATCCTCTCCGACGTCGCCTACCTGCCGCCCGATCGCGCCGAGAAGCTCGATGTCTGCCTGCCTCCCGACACCTTCGCGCGGCCGTTGCCCGCCGTTCTTCTGATTCACGGCGGCGGCTGGCGCATCAACGACAAAGCCGACGGCCGCGAGCGCAACATCGCCACCACCCTCGCCGCCCACGGCTACGCCGTCTTCTCGATCAACTACCTGCTCAATGTCGGCTCCCACGGCACCGACGGACGCCTCAAACTCACCCGTCTCGCCTGGCCTCAAAACCTCATCGACTGCAAAACTGCGCTCCGCTTCATCCGTGCCGAGTCCGCCCGCTACGGCATCGACCCCGACCGCATCGCCACCATGGGCGGCTCCGCCGGCGGACATCTTTCCCTGCTGCTCGGTGCCACCGCGCATCACGCCGAGTTCAACCGCCACGGCCCTTATCAGGATCAACGCAACGACGTCGCCTGCATCCTGAATTTCTACGGCGACTACGACATCCGCGGCCGCCTCGTATCGCCCTTCGAAGGCGCCACTCCGGAAGAAACCGCCGCCAACGAAACCGCCGCCTCACCTGTCACCCACTTCGACGCGGCCACGCCGCCGGTCTTCATCACCCACGGCACGGCCGACGCCATCATCCCCGTCGAACGCTCGCGGCTGCTCGCGCGCGAGCTTGAGCGGCGCGACCTCGACTATTGGTATGTCGAAATCGCGGGCGCTCCGCACTCCTACCACCTTGAGCCGGCGCAGATGGATCTGCGCCCCGTCGTCCTCGCCTTCCTCAAAAAGCACCTCGGCGAATCCACTCGGTCCCCCGTTTCAACTCCGTAAAAATCCGGCTCATCCGCGAGCCGAGACCAGATGGGCGACTTGGTTTTTCAGCCATTCGATCTCGACGGGAAAGACCGTATGGGCGGAGCCGGGAAAGATATGCTTGGTCACATCCGCATTGAACGCGGCCAGCGCGGCAGCACTGTGTTCGACATGCTCGAGCGGAATGTGAGCATCGCGTTCGGCGCAGCCGAGAAGCACCGGCGTCCGCCCGAGATCGACCGCGTTGCGCGCAGTATCCACCGGCCCGATGAGCGCGCCGCTCAACGCGGCGACAAAAGCGTGGCGACGCGGATGACGCGCGGCGTATTCGGCCGCGAGACAGGCCCCTTGAGAAAAGCCGACGAGCCCGATGCGCTCCGAAGGAATGCCCGCGGCTTTGGCCTCCGCCACAAGCGTGTCGATAACCGCGAGCGCACTGGACAGCCACGGCTCGTTTTGCGCAGGCGGAACGAGGAAGCGGTTCGGATACCAGGTGCTGTTCGTCGCCTCGGGCGCGAGGTAGGCGAGATCGTCCGCGCCGAAAACATTGGCGAGTCCAGCCATGTCGTCGGCGGACGAGCCGCGTCCGTGGACGAGAATCACAACCCCGCGGGCGTTCGCGAGCGGAGCACCGAAACGGAGCGTGTTGGTGGCGGCATGGAGTTTCATGGGAGGGATCAGGCTTGGCGGCGGGCGGGTTGAAGAGGCGGCAGGAGACGTTCGAGCTGGGCGCGGGCCTTCTCAAATTGAGCAGGAAGCTTGAGCGCGGTTCCGAGCGTGGCGACAGGTTCATCAACCGGAAAACCGGGCGTGGCCGTGGCGATCTCGAACAGAATGCCGCCGCGTTCACGATAGTAGATGGAGTTGAAATAATTCCGGTCGCGCACATCGGAGACGTTATAGCCGGAAGCGTGCAGGCGATTTTGCATGACCAGTTGGGTCGCGTCGTCGGGCACGCCCCACGCGATGTGATGGATGGTGCCCGCACCACCCAGACCGGGCGTGGCGGAAGCATCGGCAATCACGTCGATGAAGTGGCCCGAACCACCGCCCGCCGCCGCCTCGAAGCGCGCGCGGTTCCCTTCACGCTTAACGAGACGGTAGTCCATCGTGTCGGTGATAAGCGTCTCGGTGGGCGCGGCGGCGCGCACGGTGAGTTCGGCGGTGTGAAGACCGCGCAAGGCATTTTCGGTGGAGATGCCGTCACTTAGCCAGCCGGTGCGCGCATCATCGGCGACGGCGACGATCTCGACGGGAATGCCATCGGGATCGGCGAAGGCGACGACGTCCTCGCCGAAGCGGTTGCGGCGCGTGGCGGCGACGTTGTTGCGTTGCAGGCGCTGTTGCCAAAAATCGAGCGACCCGGCGGGTGCAGAGAAAACGATGGCGGTGTTCTGGCCGGAGCCGACGCGACCGCGCGACTCATGGCCCGGCCAGTAGAAGAAGGTCACAATGCTGCCGGGCGTGCCCGTCTCGTCGCCGTAGTAAAGGTGGTAGGCGGAAGGATCGTCGAAGTTCACCGTCTTCTTCACGAGGCGCAGGCCGAGCAGGCCGGCGTAGAAGTCAACGTTTTGCTGGGGATCGCTGGCGATGGCCGTGATGTGATGGAGACCGGTGGGTGTGTTGTTCATGCGAACAGGCTACCACGGCACGGCGGAAACGCCTACTGCGCGGAACGACTTGCCGTCATGCGCAGTGCGCATAACCTCGGCGCATCGTGAATCTAGATCTTCTGCGTTCGTTCGTCGCCATCGTGGAGCAAGGCAGCCTGAACAAGGCGGCCGACCGGTTGCGCGTGTCGCAGTCGACGCTCACCCGGCAGATGCAGGCGCTGGAGCAGGACGTGGGCGGACCGCTTTTGGAACGCAGCCCGGGCGGCGTGGTGCTGACGGCGACGGGGCATGCGTTGCTCCACGGCATCGGGCCGGTGCTGGCGGAGTTCGATGCCGTGCTGGCCGGGGTGCGCCAGCGTGTGCGCGGGCAAAGCGCGGAGCTGCGCATCGGTTATCTGATGTCGGCCGCGGCGGACTACCTGAATCCCGCGCTGGCCGCGCTGCGCAAGGCCCACCCCGAGGTGAAGGTGAAGATGCGCGACCTCTCGCCCGGCGAGCAAATCGCGGCTTTGCGCGCGGGGGAAATCGACGTCGCGCTGGTCGGCTACGCGGGGACGTTTCTGGAAAAGGAATTTTACGTGCAAACCCTCGCCGCACTCCCGGTGCTGGTGGCGATGGCGGAAGATAATCCACTGGCGAAACTCGCAGCGGTGAAGCCGGCGGATTTGAGGAAAGCGGTGTTCGTGGGCGCGGCGGAAGCGGATATGCCGGGCCACAACCAGTGGGTGACGCGGCTCTGCAAACGCGCGGGATTCCGCGCCCGCTTCGTGCAGGACGCGGACAGTCTCACCCACGCGCTTTCGTTAAGCGTGACCGAAGGAGCGGTGTCCTTGCAGCCGGATTACGTAAACAAAATCAAGGTGCCCGGCGTGGTCTTCCGCCCGCTGCGGGACAAGTCGGCAACGTGTCCCTTGATGGTGGCCTGGCAGCGAGGGAAAGTCTCCGCACCCGTGCGCACGCTATTGCAGGCGTTGGCCGCCAAGACGGCGTGAGCGGTTTCGCATTCGCGTTTTCCGCCTAAATCGTGCAATGTCAGCACTCCACATGAAGTCCGTCCTCGATTTCAAGGCCCGCAAGGGCAAGGCCCGCATCAGCATGTCCACCGCCTACGCGCACTGGGAGGCGCGTTTCCTCGCGGCCTCGCCGGTGGATTGCGTGCTCGTCGGCGACAGCGTGGCCACCGTCGTAGACGGCGAGCCCACGACCTTCGCCGCAACGCCCGAAATCATGGCACGCCACACCGCCGCCGTCGCGCGAGGATTGGCCGGCACCAAGTTTCTCATCGCCGATTTCCCGTATCTTGCCGCCCGCAAAGGCATCGTCCCCGCCGTCGAATGCGCCAGCCTGCTCATGCGCTCCGGGGCTCACGCCGTGAAAATCGAGGGCATCGACGGCCATGAAGACGTTATCCGCCACCTCGTTCAATCCGGCGTGCCCGTCATCGGCCATCTCGGGCTGACCCCTCAATCGGTTCACGCACTCGGCGGCTATAAAGTTCAGGCCAAGACCGACACCACCGCCGCCGATCTCCTCCGCCAAGCCCGCGCCGTCGAAGCCGCCGGCGCCTTCGGCCTCGTGCTCGAATGCGTGCCGACCGATGTCGCCCGCGAGATCACCGACATGCTATCGATTCCGGTGATCGGCATCGGCGCCGGCCCGCACACCGACGGACAAGTGCTGGTGTTTCATGACATGCTCGGCCTCAACCCCGGCTTCGCCCCGAAGTTCGTCCGCCCCTTCGCCGACGGGAATAAAACCGTGACCGACGGACTCGAATCCTTCTCCACCGCCGTCGCCAACGGCAGCTTCCCGAGCAAGAAAGAATCCTACTAAACCCGCGCCATGTCCGCCACCGCCCGCAAGCCCCGTCTCCTCTTCCTCCTGAGCGGCTCCATCTCGTGCTACAAGGCGTGCTTTGCGATCTCGCGGCTCGTGCAGGCGGGCGTCGAGGTGCGCACCGTGGCCACGCCCTCAGC
>FSTE01000147.1_pt1 | contig 15337 bp, 14 predicted proteins | sample 1637071 | NCBI WGS metagenome assembly FSTE01 (sample SAMEA3914818, study PRJEB12502) | metagenome | biome: forest; material: soil | place: Canada | collected 2010-06-26 | depth 0.1 m
CATCATGCCGGGCATGGAGTCGCGGGCGCCGGAGCGCACGGCCACGAGGAGGGGCATGCCGGAGGTGGCACCGAAGGTGGTGCCCATGATCTTCTCCATGTTCTTCACGCCGGCTTCCATCTCGGACTGGAGGGAGACGGGGTAGGTCTTCTTGTTGGCGTAGTAGTAGGTGCAGACTTCGGTCGTGATAGTGAAACCGGGGGGCACGGGGAGACCGATGCGGGTCATCTCGGCGAGGTTGGCGCCCTTGCCGCCGAGGAGGGCTTTCATCGAGCCGTCGCCATCAGCTTTGGCGTTGCCCCACGTGTAAACGTATTTGGGGGCCTTCTTGGAGGCGGGTTTCTTGACGGAAGGCTTGGCCTTCGCGACGGTTTTCTTGGCAGGTTTTTTAGCGGCCATAATCAGGGTTTGTGGTTGGGAAAAGGAATCCTTCACGCGAAGCGCGAAAAGGGTGAGGCAATAGGCCGCGACGGGGGGCTGTCAACGGCGGAGGGGTTCGGCCAGCCAAGACGCTTGGTTTGCGCGAGGCAAAGCCGAAAGCCCATGGCTAACCGGCCGGGCTAACGCTTGATCTTTGCAACCATCTCGGGGTGGGCCTCGAGGTAGCGGCTGAGCTTTTCCAGCGCCTCGAAGGTCTCGGGGCTCACGTGGTGTTCCATGCCTTCGACGTCGTGATCGACGACCTCTTTTTCGAGGCCGAGGAGGGTGAGGAAATTGGTCAGCAGCTCGTGCCGGTGGGCGATGCGGGCGGCGACTTCCTCGCCTGCGCTGGTGAGGACCATGCCGCGGTATTTTTCGTATTTAACGAGGCCCTCGCCGTCGAGGCGCTGGACCATGGTGGTGACGCTGGCCTGGGAAATCTTCAGCTCGGCGGCGATGTCCACGACGCGGGCATAGCCTTTGCGCCGAATGAGCTCGCTGATGCGTTCGAGGTAATCCTCAACCGCCGCAGTCGTGCGCGGGGGAGGAGGTGTAGGTTGGTCGGCCACGGGGGAAATCTGCTCCGGACCGGCGGGCGGATTATTTTTTCTCCGCGCGCTGGGCACGGACGACGACGCGGAACATCTGGATGACGAGCCAGAAAACACCGCTCATGCAGGCGGCGGTGAGTCCGGACCACGCGAAGACGACCTTGATGTCGTCCGAAGGGACATGCGAACGCACGAGGCCGAAGGCGCAGACGAAAAAAATGCCGACGAGAATAAAATCAACGAAGAGGCTGACGGGAGTGACGAGCTTGGTTTCGGGCGACTGCGACATGATGGAAAGACGAGAGGCGGTGGGCTCGGGGTTGTCCACCCGTTTTTTGAGGATGGCGGCCGGATTCAGCGTGCGGCGAGACGTTGGAGTGCGGGGAGGAAGCGTGGCAGATCGTCGGGGGTGACCATGGCGGCGGGGGCGCTGGTGCGCCAGCCGAGGGTGGCGCCGGGCCAGCGGCCGTGGGCGATGAAATCAGCCAGCGCGGGCGCAAGGCCCCCGACGGTGAGGTAGTTCTGGCCTTCGCGGGGATGGATGACGGAGGTGATGTTGCCGGCCGGCAGCTGGGTGATCTCGCCGCTGGAGATGTAGACGAGGTTGTTGAGCACCACAAACGGACGCGAATCCACCAGCGTGGTGGCGGGCCGTGAAGTCTCGCCTCGGAGATAACGGTAATAGTCGAGGTGGTTGGCGCTGAGGGCGTCGAACGGTTCAAGGGCGATGGATTCGACTCGTCCGTCGTTCCAGTTGATTTCGGCGCGGCTGCCGACGGTGTAGTGAATGGCGGCCTTTTCGCAGACGAGGATTTCGGAGTGGGTGTGCTCGCCGTTGCAGGCGTGGGTGAGGCCGAAGCGCAGCGTTACACCTTCGGTGGTGCGTGATTCGACGAAGAAGGTGTCGGCACCCTCGATGGCATGGGCGCGGTAGAGTTCGGCGCGGACGGTCTCGGGCTGGCCCCAGCTCATGAGGCCGCGCGAACCGGCCCAGAAGAGGAGATTGTGGACGAAGTGGGCCATCGCGTTGCCGAAGCAGGAGTCGAGGATGACGCTGCCGTCGGGGCCGAGGAGGCGTCCGCCCCAGTTGTTGCGGGAGAAATAACTGGCGGGGCGCGGCCATTGGGCGATGAGGCGCGCTTCGCGGAGGGCGCCGAATTCGCCGGCGAGGAGGCGCTGCTTCAGGGCGAGGCGGGCGCGCTCGATGATGAAGTTGAAACCCACGAGGGTTGCCTTTTTTGCGGCGCGGTCGGTGGCGATCATCTGCTCCAACTCACGGTGGTCGAGGGTCGGAGGCTTTTCGAGATAGACGGCGATGCCGCGTTCGACGCCGGCGCGGTGCATCTCGGCGTGAAGAGGAATCGGTGTGGGCACGACGAGCAGGTCGAGCTCGTGGCCGCAGGCATCAAGCATGGCGCGGTAGTCGGTGAAGACCTTGACGCCACGCTGCGTGAATTGACGCGCCTCCTGGTGGGCCGCGAAAGCCTGGGCCTGCGGGTCGCAGGTGCAGACCAGGCTGGCCTCATGGCGGGCCTCGAGTTTGAGGAGGCTGTCATGGTGGGCTCCGGCGTAACCGCCGAGGCCGATGATGCCGACGCGAACGGGCGTTTTCGTTTGAAGGGCGGAGGCGCTGGTGGCGGGAAGCGTCATGATGCGAGAAAAGATCAGGCGGGGCGCAGGGCCTTTGTGCAGGTGCGGCCGGCGGCGAAATCGTTGATGCTTTGAAACGTGGTCTCGGAGATATTGGTGAGGGCTTCGTGCGTGAGGAAAGCCTGATGGCCGGTGAGGAGCACGTTGGGATGGGCGAGGAGGCGGGCCAGGATTGCGTCGGGTAGCGGCTGGTGGGAGTGGTCGTCGTAGAAGAAGCAGGCTTCGTTTTCGTAAACGTCGAGGCCGAGCCGTCCGAGCTGGCCGCTTTCCAAGGCGTCGATCGCGGCGGGCGTGTCGATGAGGGCGCCGCGGCTGGTGTTGATCAAGGTGGCTCCGCGCTTCATGCGGGCGAGGCGGGCGGGGTTGATGATGTGGCGCGTGGCGGGCATGAGCGGGCAGTGCAGCGAGACGATGTCGGACTGCGCGAGCAGCTCGTCCAGTTCGCAAAAGGTGAAGCCTGCCGCCCTGGCCTCGGCGGGAGGAAACGGATCGGAGGCGAGCACGCGGCAACCGAAGCCTTGCAGGATCTGGCCGGTGATCGTGCCGATGCGGCCGGTGCCGACGAGGCCGGCGGTTTTCCCGTTGAGGTCGAAGCCGATCAGGCCGTCGAGCGTGAAGTCGCCGCGCTTCACGCGGTCGTGCGCCTGGTGGATGCGGCGGTTGAGCGTGAGGAGCAGGGCGATGGCGTGTTCGGCCACGGCATGGGGCGAGTAGCTGGGGACGGTGACGACGGTGATGCCGTGGGCGGCGGCGGCGTAGAGATCCACGTTGTTATAGCCGGCGCAACGCATGGCGATCAATCGCGTGCCTTCCCCGGCGAGCAGGGCGATCACCTCGGCATCGAGCCGGTCGTTGACGAATGCGCACACGACCTCGCAGCCTTTGGCGAGAGAAACGGTGTCAGACATGAGTCGCGTATCCCAAAATGTTATCGTGTGCCCGGCCAGAGTGTTGGCCGCGCCCAGATACTCCCAGTCGTAGGATTTTGCGCTGAAGACGGCGATGTTCATGACGTGATGCGGGGGCACAGATTGTTCCTCATTGCTGTGCGGCGTCGAGTCTCTACCGTCAGTCCCTTATGTCCTCGTCTGACACTTCTGCCAAACGCAGCCGGACTTTTGTCGAGCAACTGAAACGCTCGCAGATTTACCGTGACTACGAGCAGTCTTTTCGGGACACGACGGGACTGCCGATAAACCTGCGGGCGCTTGAGGCCTTCGATCTGCCTCATCACAAGGATCCCAACGAAAATCCGTTTTGCGCGCTGATGGGCAAGAGCAACCAGTCGTGCGCGGCCTGTCTCCAGTTGCAGAAAAAAGTCGAGGTCGAAGCGCAGCTCGAGCCGAAGACGCTGAAGTGTTTCGCCGGCCTGTGCGATTCGGCCGTGCCCATCCGGGTGGGCGAGAATCTGGTGGCGTTTTTGCAGACCGGCCAGGTGTTGCTGCACAAGCCATCCCAAAAACAATTCGCCCAGGCGACCCGTCAGATCCTTAAATTTGGCACGGACGTGGATCTGAAGCAATTGGAGGAGGCCTTCTTTCAGTCGCGCGTGGTTAACAAGAAACAATACGACTCGATCCTCCGGCTGCTCTCGATTTTCGCGCAGCATCTTGCGATCCTGAGCAACCAGCTCGTCGTCAAGGAGGCGAACGCCGAGGCTCCAGCCATCTCCCGCGCGCGCATCTACATCACGGAAAAACACTCCGACGACCTCTCGCTCGACGAGGTAGCGAAGGCCGTGAACATGAGCGCGTTTTATTTCTGCAAGATGTTCAAGAAATCCACGGGCATGACTTTCACCGACTACCTTGCCCGTGTGCGCGTAGAAAAGGTCCGGAATCTTTTGCTCAACCCTCACAAACGCATCAGCGAGGCGGCGTTCGAGGCGGGCTTCCAATCGCTGTCCCAGTTCAACCGGGTTTTCCGCAAGATCGCGGGCGAGGCGCCCACGGCCTACCGGACGAAGCTTCACGGCGCCAGCGCGGCCTGAGGCCCCTTGCCGGCGGGCGGCTTGGTGTTCTGCAGCGTGGACTTCCTGCCGGATTTTTCGCCCGCGTATTTCTCGTTTTCGGAGTGAGGTTCGTGGCGGTTGCGATGCTCGTTGTGCAGGCAAAGCGAGCAAAAGGTGGCGAGCTCGCGCCGGGCGACGATCTCGAGCGCGTGTTCCATTTCCTCCGCGTCGGAGAGGTTGATCGGGCCCCCGCCTGAGCACACTTCCAGCGCCTCGTGCAGGGAAATCTTCGCGGTCGAGAAATAGGCGATGAGCGGATTGAGACCGCAAGGGCAGGGCGGGCGCGGTGGCAGCGCGGTTTTTCTCCGGGGCGCGCCCGAGAAGAGGTCCCGGAAGACCTGGTCGAGCGTCCAGATCATCAGATGCACGAGCGCGTCGGGATTGGCCAGCGGCGAGGTCACCGGAGCGGCGCGCAGACGCGCCTCCCACTTGATCCGAAGGGTGGGGCGGTGTGCTTGCAGGGCGCTGAGACTGCGCTCGTCCATGGTGCCATTCTGCCAGTTTTTACCGCGAGTCGCTTCGCATGGGTTGGCCAAGCATGCGCATCCATTGCCGGAGGCTATGATGCTCAGGGATGCCAAGATATGCGCAGGCTCCGCCAACCTGAGCGGAGAGGATTTAGGGAGGGGCCGCTAGCATGGTGACGATAACTGATAGTCCTCATCAATCCTGCTCAACCGCCGTCGTCCGGCCTTACCCACCATGTCCGTCATTCCACTCACGCTCACCATCAGTCTCTGCCTCGTTTTCACCTTTGCCGTATTTTTTATCCGCGAATACGGACGCCGGCATCTTCACAGCGCCGAGAGCGAGTCGCTCCTGCCGCTCGGCGCTGAGACGCCGCGCGTCGTGTCCGCAACGATTCCCCGGACTGCGCACGAGCATGCGCACGGTGGCGCGGCCCACGTCTGCAACAAAAGCGGTTCCTGTGATGGATGCCAGCTTCGCGCCGCACACAAGGCGTTGAAGGCCGCAGCTGTTTCCTCCGTCCGAATCGCCGGGTAACCGAGCTGTTTTTTTATCGATGTCCGCCCAAAAAAATATCGTCGAATACAACGACAAGTGTGGCCGCCAGTTCCCGTCGAATGCAGCTCGTGTTCATGGTGGCGTATAATGTTTTCGCGGTGGGGCTGGCGGTCATCGGGCGCATGAATCCGTTGGTCGCCGCCATCCTCATGCCGGTCAGCTCGCTGCTGACGCTGGTGCTCGTGTGGTGGGGGATGCGCGGCGTTGCAAAGCCGACGGCGTGACCCCTGTCTGCCGGCGGAACCAGCGCGCGAAATAGCTCTGGTCGGGCAGGCCGATGGCCGCCGCGACTTCGCCCACCTGCACGCCTTGGGCGAGGAGACGTTTGGCTTCCGTGAGCCGTCGTTGAGCGCGGTGCTGGCCGAGCGTGAGGCCGGTGTGACGTTTGATGAGGCGGTTGAGATGGTCGCGTTGATAGCCGCTTTGCGTGACGGTTTCCACGAGCGGTGCGGAGGGTTGCAGTTTGCCGACGAGTCCGAGCAAAGCGCGGTCGCGCGGATGGTCGGGCAGGGCGGCGGCGCGATCCAGCCAGCCGGCGGAGCGCAGCATCATCATGAGAGTTTGCAGGATGAGCACGGCGCTCTCGCAGCGCGGACCCTCGTGGGCGCCTTTGTGAAGTTTGACCAGTTGGACGAGGTTTTGCCGCACCTGCGAAAGCTCCGACCGGCTCAGGCTGGTCACGGAGGCGTGGCGCTGGCGGGCGCCGCGAAAACGGAAGTCGATAAGCAGGCAAAGGGGAGCGCGCCGACCCAGGCGTTCAAACGAATGCGACACTCCTGGCGGCATCATGACGAGCGTGCCCGCCTCGACCCGCGCCCGGTGGTTGGAAAAGGTCTGTCGCCCGCCGCCGCTGAGATAAAGAATAGCCTGGCTCCAAGCGTGCCGGTGCTGGCTTACGGACGCCAGTTCCGGCATGTGGCCGTGCGCGGCGAGCGTCAGCACTTCGAGGCCTGGAATGCGCAGGCGGGCGTTGTCGATGAGAAGGGAGCGGAACTTACGCAGCATTAGGACAGAACCTAAGTCGATTTAGTCCTGATTTGCACCGACAAAATCCTCACGTTTTAATGGGGGCGGGTGTAGACTCGTTCCCATGAGCGCTGCATACCCCATCACTCCCGTCATTCTTGTCACCGGCGCCGGCCGTGGTTTGGGCCGCGGCGTCGCGATCCAACTCGCCGAGCAGGGCTGCTCCGTCGCCATCAATTTCGCCGGCAACCGCGTTGCCGCAGAGGAAACCGTCGCGCTGTGCCAGAAAGCCGCCCTTTCCCCCGCGCAGAAGTTCATCCCCGTGCAGGCCGACATCAGCTCGCCCGCCGACCGTCAGCGCCTCGTGGACGAAACGCTCGCCGCCTTCGGCCGCATCGACGCCCTCGTGAACAACGCCGGAGTCGCCCCCAAGATCCGCGCCGACATCACCGAGGCCTCCATCGAATCCTTCGAGGAGATCATCCGCATCAATCTCCAGGGGCCGTATTTCCTCACCCAGATCGTCGCCCGCCACTGGCTCGAAAAGAAACCCGAGCCCGCTCTCAAGGGCGGCTTCAAGATCATCTTCGTCACCTCCATCTCCGCCGACACCGCATCGATCGCGCGCGGCGACTACTGTATCTCCAAGGCCGGTCTCGCGATGGCCGCGCAGCTCTGGGCCACGCGCCTCGCCGCCGAAGGCATCTTGGTGGTCGAACTCCGCCCCGGCATCATGGCGACGGACATGACGACCGGCGTGAAGGGCAAATACGACGACCTTCTCGCGCAGGGACTGGTCCCTCAGATGCGTTGGGGCACGCCGGAAGACGTGGGCCTCGCGGTCCGTTCCGTGATCGCCGGCGATTTCCCGTTCTCGACGGGCGCGGTGATTCCCGTGGACGGCGGTTTCAACCTGCGCCGCCTGTAATTTTTTAACTTCAAAACCCTCCGATGATCAAAATCGACTCCTCCCTGACGCCCAAGGCCCTCCAGCCCGCCGTCGAGCGCCTGTTCTCCCTCTCCGCGCAAAAAATCCACGCGCTCCAGAAACGTTGGAACGCCAAGGACGGCACGCCCGTCTTTACCGTCGCCGGCAAATACACCTCGCGCGGCTGGACCGAGTGGACGCAGGGCTTCCAATTCGGCGCGGGCGTTCTTCAGTTCGACGCCACCGGCGACGCGAAGGCCCTTGAGATGGGCCGTCAGGGCACGCGCCTCCACATGGCCAGCCACGTGAGCCACATCGGCGTTCACGATCACGGTTTCAACAACGTTTCCACCTACGGCAATCTCCTCCGTCTTGCTCGGGAAGGCAAAATCTCCGCCGATCAGGGCGAGGTCGATTTCTACGAACTCGCGCTGAAGGTCAGCGGCGCCGTCCAAGCCGCGCGCTGGACCGACCTGCCGGACAATCTCGGCTACATCTACTCCTTCAACGGCCCGCACTCGCTCTTCGCCGACACCATCCGCTCGCTGCGCGTCCTCGCCGTCGGACACCAGCTCGGCCACAGCCTCATGGGCGAACGCGACCGCAGGATTTCGCTGCTCGACCGCGTGTTCCAGCACGCCGAGACGACCGCCCGCTACAACGTCTACTTCGGCAAGGGCCGCGATTTCTACGACCTGCCCGGCCGCGTCGTGCACGAGTCGATCTTCAATCTCAATGACGGCTCCTACCGCTGCCCGAGCACGCAGCAGGGCTACACGCCGTTCTCCACCTGGACGCGCGGCCTCGCATGGATTCTCACCGGTTACGCCGAGCAGCTCGAGTTCCTCCAGACGCTCCCCGAGGCGTCCTTCAAGTCCCAAGGTGGCAAAAAGCAGGTCCTCGCCCGCTACCTCGAAGTCGCCGAGGCCACCGCCGAGTTCTTCATCAAATACACGCCCGTGGACGGCATTCCCTACTGGGACACCGGTGCGCCCGGACTCGCCTACCACGGTGACTACCTCGACCGCGAATCCGAGCCGTTCAACGCCCACGAGCCGATCGACAGTTCCGCTGCCGCCATCGTCGCGCAGGGCTACATCCGCCTCGGAAATTACCTCAAGGCCAACAAGCAGGCCAAGAAAGGCGCGCGCTACCTCGCGACCGGCCTCACCATCGCGAAGACCCTTTTCAGCGACAAATACCTGTCGCTCTCGCCGAAGCACGAAGGCCTGATCCTCCACTCGGTTTACCACCGTCCGAACGGCTGGGACCACATCCCGAAGGGCCAGAAGGTTCCCTGCGGCGAGTCCAGCATGTGGGGCGACTACCACGCCCGCGAACTCGCGCTCCTCCTCCTGCGCATGGCCCGCAACGAGCCCTACTACACGTTCTTCCTGCGGTAACTCCCGGCCCGCTCCAGCGTCGCTTCAACCAACAACCCCGCGCCCGTCATGTCCGCCCCCCTGAAGGATTTTTCCAAGCTCAGCATCCACACCATCACGACCAAGCCCTGGGCCTTGGACGAGGCGGTGCGCCACTACTCGAAGGCGGGCGTCAAGGGCATCACCGTGTGGCGTCAGGCGCTCGAAGGCCGCGACGTGAAGGCCTCCGGCCAGATGATCCGCGACAGCGGCATGGAAATCTCCGCGCTCTGCCGCGGGGGCTTTTTCCCCTCGACGACACCCGAGGGCCGCGCCGCCGCCATCGATGAAAACCGCCGCTGCATCGACGAGGCCGCCGCGCTCGGTGCGCCCATGGTCGTGCTCGTGTGCGGGGCGATTCCCGGACTATCGCTCTTTGAGTCGCGCAAACAGATCACCGACGGTCTCGCCGTGCTCGCGTCGCACGCCGCCGCCGCGAAGGTGAAACTCGCCATCGAGCCGCTCCACCCGATGTATGCCGACGACCGTTCCGCCGTGAACACCATCGGCCAGGCCCGCGCCATCTGCAACGAGCTCAAATCCCCCTGGGTCGGCATCGCCGTCGATGTCTACCACGTCTGGTGGGACGACCGTCTTGAGCAGGAGATCGCCGCCTGCGGACGCGAGAAGACGCTCTTCGGTTTCCATATTTGCGACTGGCTCACCCCGACGACCGATCTGCTCAACGACCGCGGTCTCATGGGTGAAGGCTGCATTCCCATCCGCCAGATTCGCGGCTGGGTCGAGGCCGCCGGCTTCACGGGTTTCAACGAAGTCGAAATCTTCTCCCATCGCCGCTGGGCCGGCGACCAGCACGAGTTCCTCCAGTCCATCCAGCACGCCTACCTCGACCGCTCCTGATTTTTCGACCGCTTCTTAACCCACCTCAAACCAGCTCGCTCCCCTTTCCCTTATTATGAAAGAACACACCATCGGCATCATCATGAACGGCGTCACCGGACGCATGGGCACGAACCAACATCTGGTCCGCTCCATCCTCGCCATCCGCAAGCAGGGCGGCGTCAAGCTCGCCAACGGCGACGTCATCATGCCCGACCCCATCCTGGTCGGCCGCAACCTCGACAAACTCAAGGCCCTCGCCGCGACCCACGGCGTCGCCCGTGTCACCACCGACGTGGACGCCGCCCTGAAGGATCCCTTCAACAAGATCTACTTCGACTCTCAGACCACCGACCGCCGCGCCGAAGGCGTGCGCAAGGCCATCAAGGCCGGCATGGCCGTTTACTGCGAGAAGCCCACCGCCGTGGACACCGCCACCGCGCTCGCCCTTTACCAGGAGTGCAAGGCCGCCGGCATCAAGAACGGCGTCGTGCAGGACAAGCTCTGGCTGCCCGGCCTGATGAAGCTCAAGCTCCTCATCGATTCCGGCTTCTTCGGCAAAATCCTCTCCGTGCGCGGAGAGTTCGGCTACTGGGTGTTCGAAGGCGACCTCCAGCCCGCCCAGCGCCCCTCGTGGAACTACCGCAAGGAAGACGGTGGCGGCATGATCATCGACATGCTCTGCCACTGGCGCTACGTGATCGACAACCTCTTCGGCAACGTCACCGCCGTCTCCTGTCTCGCCGCCACCCACGTCGAAAAACGCTGGGACGAACAGGGCAAGCCCTACAACTGCACCGCTGACGACTCCGCCTACTCGACCTTCGAGACCGACCAGGGAATCACCCTTCACTTCAACAGCTCCTGGACGACCCGCGTTCGCCGCGACGACCTCCTCACGCTGCACGTTGACGGCACCAAGGGTTCGGCTGTCGCCGGTCTGCGCGAGTGCTGGACCCAGCGCGCCGAGAACACCCCGCGCGCCACTTGGAATCCCGACATTCCCCAGCCCATCAACTTCGCCGAAGGCTGGCAGAAGGTCCCCGAATACGCGGCTTTCGACAACGCGTTCAAAGTGCAGTGGGAACTGTTCTTGAAGCACGTCGTGAACGACGAGCCCTTCCGCTGGACGCTGCTCGAGGGTGCCAAAGGCGTGCAACTCGCCGAAGCCGGCCTCGACTCCTCCGCCAAGCGCGCTTGGGTCAATCTGACGAAGATCGGGTAAGCCCGTCCGGTCAGAGCACTGTTTCGCAAAGCAAAGAGCCTCCCGGAAGGGAGGCTCTTTTTTGTGATCTGAATTTAGAACATGCCCTACCTAAACTCCCTATAACCGTTTGATGTCAGCGTGATCAAACTTCGGCTTCATCGATGAGATACCAGAGGTAAAGGGCTTCTGGTGATGTGCGGCGTAATATGGGGTCGAGGACGGCGTTTTCGCCGGTCAGGCGGATAAATTGAAACTCGGTTGACGCAGGCACGCTGCGCACGATGTCACGGGGGATGTGGGTCATGCGTTCGTGGCGGATGAGCGTCGCGAGCAACGCAGCACGGGACGCGGCGACTCTTGCGTGACGGTCCAGTGTGAAAGGTTCCGTCAACAGGTGTGAACCGAGGCCGCGTTGCCCGGCGCGCATGATCGTTTGATGCGGGGTATGAGCAGCGTTTTGATCCGACGGTGTCAGACACAGAGCCTTGGCGGCTTCGATGGTATCATCGAGACAGGACTCCACGGTGAAATGGCCTCCCCGATAACGGTTTTGCGCTTCGAAGGTGGCTCGATAGGTCGCCGCAGCATGTTCCAAGTTGCTGGACTCGGCGAACAGGTGGCCGACATCGAAAAGCTGTTTGATGATTTGCAGCGGATCGCGGTCGCGAGGGTTCCCGTTTCGGTCGAGCGGATCGAAAAGCACGCCGATGGTCCTTGGCGCGAAGGCCGCGAGTTTATCGCCTAAGATGCAGTCCACGGTGGGCAGGAGGACTTGGCTGTCGGCTTCAAGCCGGATGAACGCTGCCGCTATGCTCCGGCGTTCCGTCACGGGGTAGCTGTGTGCGGTGGTCATGACATCGAGCAGGATGTAGGACTCTGCCTGGACGCCGGCCACCGACCGGAAATAGATTTTAAAATGGCGGGGGGGCGGCGCGTCCCGGTCGCGCTTTTCCTGATGTTCGTAACGGAGGAAGGGCGGGCGATTGAGGGCTACTTGCTCCAAGATGGCTTTGATGCGCTCGATTGGTTCTGGCGTGGCTATGTCCACGTCGATGGAGAGGCGGCGGATGGGGTTGAGCAGCAGCACGAGGCTGGTGCCACCCTTGAAAACGAAGTCCAATCCGGCATCCGAGAGTCGCCCGACCAATTCCAAGGCGTGGATGCAGCGTTCCAGTAAATGTAGGTTATTGGGCTGCACCCGCAAGGCGGCTCCCTGTTCGGCAAGCCAAGGCCGTTGGAAGCAGTCTGGATGGATCATTTGGGCGTCTTTTAAATGTAAAAATCCGGTTCTGTCAGGAAACGTCGATTTCTGACAGAACCGGATTCACAAGGATTAAGACCTTATCTTGTATTTCTTTGCGAAGTGAGTATCTGGTGATGTTTGGCATATCCAAGCGCCCAGCCTGCTTTACGCCCGAAAAAACAGCGGTGAACTCGGAGGGGGCTAGCAGGCCGAGGGATTCGTTCTCGACCACCAGATCGACGAGGAGTTTTTCCGGGGTGGCATAGTGGCCGTCGATAGGGGCTTGTGAGAGGCTGCCGGAGCGGACGACCACGGTGTTGTCTCGGACAGTGAAGGTCTTGGCGGCCTCCTTTTTGGTGGGGTCGCGGTAGGCGTCGTAGCCTTTTTCCTTCAGCAATTCCCAGACTGCGCCGACGGCATCTTTTTCGACGTAAACGAAGGTCACGAACTTGCCGAGCATGTGGTGCGTCCAGGGGTTGATCTGCTGGGTGGACCAGACGGCGAAGGTGAGCAGGGGGAAAGCTTTCTCGATGAGGTCAACGACCGGGGCAACGTGGCTGCGGTCGAGGACGAGGGGCTTGGCCAGGGTGCTATACCAGCCGCGACCGGCATCGTGGAGGTTGCCGGCTTCGACGAATTCGTGGAGGTAGCGTTGGAGGGTGTCGTTTTCGAGGGTGAGCTTGCGGGTCTTGAGTTCGGCGCGGATCGCTTCGAGGGAGATATACGGGCTGCGGCGGGCGAGGTCGGCGAGGATGTGGTCGCGGAGGATGGACTTGGCGTCGGCGGTGGCGCGTTCGACGCGGACGGGCGGCGCGCCCTGGCCTTCGCCGATGCCGTAGAGGGTGGTGACGAGGCGGTCCACCTCGGCTTCGAGGACGGCGACGTCGGCGTCGGGCTTGGGGCGCTTGGCGGTCAGGATTTTCTCCACCAAGGCCACGATGGGCGCTTGCTGCTCCGGCGTGACGTCGGGGATCGGGAGCTGCTTCCAGTCGTCGGGGAACAGGTGAATGTTGCTGCGGCGATTCGCCTTCAGGAAGTCGTATGCGAAACTGGAATTCATCACCGCCGCCAGAAACTTGGCCGAAAAGCGGCGGCTCAGGTTTTCCAAATCAAGACGGTTGGGGAGGTCGTCTCGCTTGGGCGTTTCAGTAGGATAACGCGCGGTCTTTTTGATCGAGGCGTTTTTAACGCCAGTTAGATGGTGCCATGGAACGAATGACCAAGCCGAATGATTGTGGAATAAATGTTGATCGTCGTAGGTGACTTTCAGGCGATCAATGCCCGCCGACATATCGACGGAAATCAGTTTCTCTGGGATTTCGTAGAGTTCGAGGAAGGTTGGGCGACGGAATAGCTCTGGTGCTCTTGCTGTTCCCCATTCAAGCCACCGATGGCTAACTGGAACCCAGCGCCCTAGGTGTTTTCCTTCGACAAACTTTTTGGGGTGAGTCGCGTTACGTGTTTCGGACACAAGGTCAGCCAATTCAAATTCGCCCTTGGCGCGTTTCTCGTCGGCGTGGGCGACAATGCCGACGCTGATGTAGCAGATTGATTCCAGCGACAGAGTCGCCGCCGAGAACGACTTTGCCACGGCGTCCTCGGGGAAAAACGTGCGATGGGTAAGGTTCTTTTGCTCGTCGGTGGGCAACAGTCGCACGTTGCCGATCATCGGTTCCTCGGGCTGGCGGTCAGGGCGCTCGAGGTGGAGGCGGCGTTCGGGGCGCCAGCGGCGACCGTCGGCTTTTTCGACGAAGAAGATGATGTTGCGCACGCCGGCGTCGAAGAGCTTGAGCGAGCCTACGAAATCGAGGCGGACGATGCGGGAATTTTCGAGAAACCAGTTTTGCGATTTCTGGGCGTATTTGGCGTGGCAGTAGCCGTCGGAGACGATCTGGGCCATGACACCGCCGGGCTTGAGGAGGTGGAAACTCTGCTCGATGAAGGCGACGAAGAGATCCCACTTTTCCCAGAGGGTATTGAACTTGCCGGTGGCGAGGATGGCGGCGCGTTGGTGGACTTGCGAGGGGTGGTCGGCGCGGACGTAGGGGGGATTGGCGATGACGATGTCGAAGCCGCCCTGGGCGAAGACGTCCTGAAAGTAGAAATGCCAGAGGAAGAAGGGGCGCTCGGCGGTGCCATGGAGTTCGTGGAGAGCGGCTTTGCGCTTCTCGTTGGCGGTGATCTGCTCGTTAAGTTCGGCGATGCGGCGCTGGGCCTTGGTGTAGCGGGGATCTTTGGTGAGGAAGTCCTCGATCTCGGCCTCGGCGCGCGGGCTGCCGCCGTGGCGACGGGCGGCCTCGCGGCGGAGGGTGCGGCTGACGGCGATGTGCTGGTGGCGTTCGAGGTCGCGGGCGTCCTGCTCCTCGGCGATGCGGTCGTCGATGAACTTCAGGACGCGCTGGTCGATCTTGGCGTGGAGGGCGTTTTTCTTGTCTTTTCCCTCGATGGAGAAGTAGTCGCGGAGAAGTTGGGTGAACTGGGCGGACTCGTTTTCGCTGGGTGAAGTGGTGAGGTCCGCAGTGTCGCCGGGGGCGGTGAGCAGGCTCATCTGGCCGGGGAGCGCGGCGCGGGTGCCGGTGAGTTCGTCGAGCGCGATGCCCTCGAACCATTCGAGGAGGGCATTCCCCTGCATGATCTTGTAATCGAGATTGGGCAGCGGAGTGGGCGCTTCCTCATCGACGACGAGCGAGAGCCAGAAACGGAGGCGGGCGATGTCCACCGCGCCGGAGTCGAGATCGACGCCGTGGATGCAGTTTTGGATGAGGTCGCGCTTGGCTTGGGCGCGGTCGAGGGTGAGGTCGAGCGTGCTCTTGATGGTGAAGATGACCTGGAGGAGGCCGATGGGGAACGCGCCGGAGCCGATGGCGGGATCGCAGATTTTGACGCGGTCGAGGGCGGCCTCGATTTTCGGGGCGTATTGCGCGATGTATTTGCCCTGCGGGGTGGCGGGGGTGCCGAGTTCGTAGGTGTAAACGAGGCGGCGCAGCGCCTCGGCTTCGGGGGCGGACTCGGGCAGGGTGTCGGCGAGGAGCTGGCCGCGCAGGTAGCGGTAGAGCGACTGCTGGCACATGTAG
>FSTE01000249.1_pt1 | contig 15312 bp, 12 predicted proteins | sample 1637071 | NCBI WGS metagenome assembly FSTE01 (sample SAMEA3914818, study PRJEB12502) | metagenome | biome: forest; material: soil | place: Canada | collected 2010-06-26 | depth 0.1 m
ATGCTGATGGGCAGCCAGCCGCCATCCTCGAATTTGTGAAGGTTGGCGCCCAGCAGGGTGAGATCGACCACCATGAAAAGTGCGCAAAGGCCGAGGGCTTTTGGCAGAGTCCACTGCCAGCGGTTGCGGGCGACCAGATAGAACGCGTAGGTGGTCACGGCCATCGTGCCGGTGACGGCGATTCCATAGGCGGAGGCGAGGGCGTCGGAGGATTTGAAGCTGATGACGATCCAGATGCAGCCGACGGCGAGCACCCAGTTGACGAGGGGAATGTAGATCTGGCCCTGCTGGTCGGCGTTGGTGTGGAGAATCTTCAGGCGGGGGAAGTAGCCGAGCTGGATGGCCTGGCGTGTGAGCGAGAATGTGCCGGAGATGAGCGCTTGGCTGGCGATGATCGCGGCGAGGATCGAGAGGATCACGAGGGCGAGTTGCGGCGGGCCGGCGGGGGCAAGGGCGAAGAATGGGTTGAAGCCTTCGACGGCGGCCTCGGCGGGATGATCAAGCGTGTAGGCGCCTTGACCGAAGTAGTTGAGAAGCAGTCCGGGACAGGCGAAGCCATACCAGGCGAGGGCGATGTGCCGCCGGCCGAAATGTCCCATGTCGGCATAGAGTGCTTCCGCGCCGGTGACGGTCAGCACGATGGCCCCGAGCATGGCGGTGATGGACGCCGGATGCTCGGCGAGCAGGCGGTAGCCGTAAAGGGGGTTCAGCGCCTGCAGCACGTTCGGATGGTGGTAGATGTGCCATGCGCCCAGCGCTCCGAGCGTGGTGAACCAGAGCAACATCACGGGTCCGAAAATACTTCCGATGAGCTGGGTGCCTTTTTTCTGGAGAAGAAAGAGACCTCCCAGAATCACGACCGACATGATGACGATGGTGTGTTGTTGCAGGTCGGGATTGAAGCTTTTGAAGCCCTCGGCCGCGCCGAGCACGGAGATCGCGGGAGTGATCACGCCGTCGCCGTAGAGCAAGGCGGCACCGAACAGGATGAGCACGGCGCTGAAGCCCAGTCCGCGTCGGTCGGTCTTGCGGTCGTGTCCAAGCGCCAGCAGGGCGAAGATGCCGCCTTCGCCGCGGTTGTCGGCCCGAGTAATGAAGCGCAGGTATTTGAAGCTCACGATAAACGTGAGCACCCAAAACATCAGCGAAAGGATGCCCAGCACGCCCGCCTCCTGGTTGCCCGCCGGCATATGGGCCAGACACTCGCGCATCGTATAAAGCGGGCTGGTGCCGATGTCGCCGAAGACCACCCCGAGCGCGCCCAAGCATAGCCCGGCTTTGATGGCTTTTTTGGGAACAGAGGCGGACGTGGCTTCCATGCGTATCGGGCAGTCTCATCAACACCGGCCAGCATCCAAGCAGTTTTTCGTCTTCTGTAAAAATGGGTTGCAAGTGCGCCGCGCGTTGACCTCGGGCTCTTGGTCCGCACTTTGGGCGTTCATCATGAGCCTACCCGCATGGAAGGTCGTCAAGACCTACACCGACATCCTTTATCACAAGATCGACGGCATCGCCAAGATCACGATCAACCGCCCCGAGAAGCGCAACGCGTTCCGGCCGGAGACGATCATGGAGATGTATGACGCATTCATTGACGCCCGCGAAGACCCGACCATCGGCGTCGTGCTGCTCACCGGCGCAGGTCCGCACACCGATGGAAAATATGCCTTCTGCGCGGGCGGCGACCAGAGCGTGCGCGGCCATGCCGGCTACGTTGGCGGTGACGGCGTGCCCCGACTCAACGTCCTTGATCTGCAAAAACTCATCCGCTCGATGCCGAAGGTCGTGATCGCGCTCGTCGCGGGCTACGCCATCGGTGGCGGTCACGTTCTCCACCTCGTGTGCGATCTCACCATCGCGGCCGACAACGGCATCTTCGGCCAGGTTGGCCCGAAGATGGGCAGCTTCGACGGTGGCTTTGGCTCCAGCTACCTTGCCCGTATCGTCGGCCAGAAGAAGGCTCGTGAAATCTGGTATCTCTGCCGCCAGTATGACGCGAAGCAGGCGCTCGACATGGGCCTCGTCAACACCGTGGTGCCCGTCGCCGAACTTGAAGCCGAGGGTGTGAAATGGGGCCGTGAGATCATGGGCCACAGCCCGCTCGCCATTCGCTGCCTCAAGAGCGCGTTCAACGCCGATGTGGACGGCCAGTCGGGTATCCAGGAACTCGCGGGCAACGCCACGCTGCTCTATTATATGAGCGACGAGGCCAAGGAGTTTCACGGCGCCCAGCGCGAGAAGCGCAAGCCCGACGCGCGCAAGTTCCCCTGGCTGCCATAAGTTGTGCTCCGGGCGCCGGCGCGGCGAACTCAGTTGTCCATCGCGTCTTCGCCGACGGTCGGTCGGGGGCGCGACGTGACGGGAATATCCGGCGGCGCGGTCAACGCTTCGCGCACGGTCGCGCGGCGGCGGCTGTAATAAAGAGCGAGTCCGCCCTGATAGATAAGGGTGACGACCAGCACGGTCGCATAGGTTGCGTAAAACGTCAGGCTCACCAAATGGTTTATCTCCTCCGTGCTGAGGCCGACCTGATCGATCATCGTCTTCATGTCGGGCGTCATGTTGCCCATGGCTGTTTGCGGATCGAAAGTGAGAAGCTTTCCGAGTGCGTAGGCCCAGATGCTGCCCAGCACGATGAGCTGGGCGCGGATGAGCCGCGTCATGCCGCCATCGGCGTCGTGTTGCGTCAACCGGCGGACTCCGCGGAGTTCGACCACACCGCCCGCCGCTACGATGAGGCCGATGATGCCGCCAACCAGATCACCAAAAACGAGCGAGACCAGCGCGCACAAACCCGCGAAAATCGCGATGCTCCAGCCGTCGATCCGGGCGATGAGCATCACGCGATGCAGGGTTTCCTTGGGGGTTCGTTTGGCCATGATCGATGAAGAATTGTTTCGGGATTAAAAAATGAACCGGGCGTAAAGGTAGCCGATGAATTCGTCGGTCACGCTGCGAAAACCCTGGCTGGATCGCCACCACTTATTCGCGTCGTAGCCTCGGTCAGGGACGGCGATGATGCCGATTTCCACGTTTGGACCGAAGACTTTGTTGAACAGCAGACGCGAGCGGCGGGCGTGAGCGCCGAGGGAAACGAGGTTGATTTTCGCCGGCATCGGGCCGCGAGCCTTCAGCCAATCGCGAAGCGCAAGCGCCGAGGTGAAGGTGCGGTCCCGGTAAACGTCAGCGGCAGACACGGCTTGAGGCGATGGGGTGTTTGCGCCGAGCTTGCCCAGCGTGGCCGCGCCCAGCTCGGCGTAGGTTCCGTAATTGGAGAGAGGCGCCCCGCGTTCGAGCGGACCGCCCGTTACAACCAGAGTGGCGTAAGGCGTGCGCTGCGTTTCCAAGATTACTTCCTTCATGCCGTAATCCGGCATCCATCCCTCCACCACGAGCACGCTGCTCGTCACGGGGGCAGTGACCGCGAGAAAGGGCTGCACCCGGCGCACGCCGGTCGCGATCAGCGGCAATACGACCAGCAGGGTAAGCAGCCAGCCGCGCCAAGTGGGGACAACGCATGAGCGCCGGTGCAAGAGACCAAAAAACGGGGGGCGATCATTTGGCATCGTCCATCGTTGAGACACATTGCGCCGTCGGCGTCGAGGTTGGCGTGCATGCGGAGTCCGATGGGGTTGATCGACTTGCCTTCTCGACACTTGGCCGGACGGGCCCAGTCTTTAAAAACCATGCCCACGATTTACGAAACCCTCCGCGCCGACATCATCACCGCCGTCAAGGCACGCGACTCCGGCCTCGCGACCATCCTGCGCACCAACGACGGCGCCATCCAGCGCTCCGCGATGGACCTCAACAAGCCCATCGACGACGAACTCGTGACCGCGACGCTCCGCAAGGCCGTTAAAAATCTCAGCGCGGCCAACATCGAATTTGAAAAGGGCGCCCGTCCCGACCTGATCGAGGCCAACCTCAAGGAAATCGCCATTCTGGAGAAATACCTGCCCAAGGGGCTCGATGCCGCGACGCTGGAGGCGCTCGTGATCGAGACCATCGCGGCGACCGGCGCGCAGTCGAAAAAAGAAATGGGCAAGGTCATCGGCGCGCTCAAGCAGCACCCGCAGGCTTCGCTCATCGACTTCGGTGCGGTCAGCAAACTCATCCAGGCCAAGCTGCCCTGAGCGGGCGACGTTGGCGGTTTTCTCCGAACGTAGGAGCCCGTTTACGGGCGATGGAATGGGAGCGACGCCATTTGGTTCGCAAATCGCCCATAAATGGGCTCCTACGTCGGAGGTATCCTGGGGATATTTACTTCGCCGATTTCAACAACTGGCCGACCAGTTGGTTGACCACGACGTCAACCTCCGTGCTCAGCGCGACGTTCTTCTGGTAAAACGCGGAGGCGAAAGGATAGACCGCCTGCGGGTCCTGCACGGAGATTTGCAGGTGGATCAGGTGTGATGAAAAATCCCAGGCCCAGCGGTCGTCGTAGGTGACAAGCGCCTGAGCCGAGTCGGGCATCATGGTGAAAGGTCCGTTTTCGGCCTGAAACCCGCGGGCTTGCAGCGCTCTCACGATGCTCTCGTCGATGGCGTGGTTGTCGTTGAGGTTGCTCAACACGAAGAAGTGCTTGATGCCGGCGAGGTGGCGGCCCTTGTCCACGTGGGTGCTGATGGCCGTGCAGCCGGCGAGCAGCAGTGCCATGAGAAACAGGAGCGAGGCGGCGGATTTCATCAAAGCCTTCAGACACGGAGGAAACCGGATGGGGTGCAATCCTCGGATGATATTTACCGCATGAGGGTGGGGTGGTCGCACGGATTCCCTTCCCATGTCGCCCGGATGCCACCAGCCTTCGCGGAACCATGGCTCAGATCGGAAAACGCAACCAACTCACCGTCCTCAAAGAGGCTCCTCCCGGCTTTTACCTCGATGCAGGCGAGCACGGGGAACTCCTGCTGCCCGGCCAATACATTCCGGAGGGTGCCAAGGTTGGCGACACGCTCGATGTGTTCGTCTATCGCGACTCCGAAGACCGGCTGGTGGCGACGACCGAGATCCCTCATGTGATGGTCGGCGAATTCGCCTATCTCCGCGTCGTGAGCGTCAACCCCAAGGTCGGCGTGTTTCTCGACTGGGGACTCGCGAAGGATCTGTTGCTCCCGATTCGCGAACAGAAGGACCGGCTCGCTTATGGCGACTGGGTGATCGTCTACGTTTACATCGACGCGAAGACCGACCGCATCGCGGCCAGCACGCGCGTCAACCGGCACCTCAACCTCGTGCCGCCAACCTACGCCGAAGGTCAGCCGGTCAACCTGCTTATCACCGGCCCGACGCCGCTCGGCTACAACGCCATCATCGAAAACGCCCATCGCGGCCTTCTTTATAACAACGATCTCTCCGCCCCGCTCGCGATTGGCGAGCGCATCGACGGCTTCGTGCGCGAGGTTCGCGAGGACGGGAAAATCGACCTGAGCCTCGACCGCGCCGGCTACCAGCGCGTCGCCCCGCTTACCGGAGAGATTCTCGCGGCCCTGAAGTCCGCCGGCGGACGCCTGCCGTTTCACGACGACAGTTCGCCCGAGGAAATCCGCGCGGCGTTTGGCATGAGCAAGAAAGCCTTCAAGCAGGCCATCGGCGCGCTCTTCAAGCAGCGCGCCATCGTCATCACCGCGCATGGCATCCGCCTCGCAAACACGCCGCCGCAGTCCTGATTCGGATTATTGTCCAGTTTTTTTTGGGCCTCTGCGGCAACGTGATGACCGTGTGCGCCCGCGCCATTGGTCGGGTGACAGGTTGTGCGCGCGGCGGAATGCGCGGGAGAGCACGGAGCCGTTTTGGTAGCCGCACTCGAGGGCGACCTGTTCGAGTTTTGCGCCGGGAATCATCATGAGTTTCTTGGCGCGGTTGAGGCGGTGGGTTTCCAGGACGTCGCGCGGGCTGGTCTGCATGATCTGTTGAAACAGCCGGCGCAGGTGGGCGGACGACACCGACATGGCCTTGCACACATCCTCGACGTTCCAGCCTTTATGCATGTGTTCCTGAAAGAGCCGCAGGGCGTTTTGCACGCGTCCGGCGGGATGGGCGGAGTCGCCTGCGTTGGCCTCGCCCAGATGGATCAACGAAGCGATGAGCAGGGCGCTCTCCACCGCGAAGCGCTGCCATTTGAGCGTGCTGAATATACCCGGGTTGCGCCATTCCTCCTCGGCCTCCTGATGCAACCCGCGCAGCCGGATCAACGATTCCTCCGTCAAAGGCAGCTCGAGCATGCCCTGTCGTTGCACCCATTCGTCAACGGGAGCGGGCATCGCTTCGAAGTGAATCACGAATATGTGCGCAGGCCGTCCGTTGCCGTCACCGCGCCACGAATGCGCATGGCCGGGCGGGAAAACCCACATCGTCCGCGAGCGCAACGGCCCGATCCCTTCACGGGTGCAAAGGCGGATTTGTCCGTCGACCACCGCCTCGATCTCCCAAAACGGACGGGTCCAAGGAGATTGGGGAGGGATGTCGTAGATACGTTCTCCGGATGCAAGGTAGGCTAACATGACGGCGGGTTGCGGGGTGTTGGGGGTTGCGGATGCCATCATAACCGGTTGTGGGCGGCAAATCCCAATGATGAGCGAAAAAAGCAAATAGATGGGCGATCTGGCCATGGCTGGTGGAGCGATAAAAGAGTATAAAGGAGTCATTCCCCTGCCAATATGACCAATCCCATCCCCGTTCGTCTCGCTTTGACGCTCCTTGCCTTGGTTGCCGCACCGTGTGCGCTTTCGGCCGCCACATCTGATTACGCGACGGCTGTTCTGGCCAATAGTCCGTATGCCTACTATCGTCTTGGGGAGTCGAGTGGCACGCCTGTCGCCGATTCATCGGGCAACAGTCACGGTGGCAGCTATGTAAATTCGCCAACCCTGTCCGTGGCCGGCGACGGAGCAGGCGGCGATGCCGCCGTCACGTTCAATGGGACCAACCAGCGCGTTTTGACGGGTCTGGCGGGATTCAATTCGTTGGGGCATTCCAGCATGGAATTTGTCTTTGGCACCACAACAGCCACCGCAAACCTCACGCTGGTCGGGACTACAAACGCCGGCACCTCCACCGCTTTCAGCATCAGCACGAACTCAAACACCGCCGGCACCCAGACGCTTGCCAATTCCACCCGCATTTTTCTTCGGGATGACGCCGGCACCAGCGCGCTTTCGGCATCCTTCGTCAGTGCCGCGCTCTACAGCGGTTCTTATAACGATCTGGTAATCACGTTTGACAGCACTCTCGGCGTTTCAGGCCTGAAGGTTTATTTAAATGGCGCCGCGGTGACGCTTTCCACGGCAACGACTGGAACCGGCATCTCAGCCACCAGCGCCACCAGCACATTCGCCAATAGTTTTGGTTTCGCGCCCACCCTGGGGGCCAATAACAACCGCGGCACGGTCGCTTCGTTCGTGGCGTCCACGTTTGATGAAGCTGCGTTCTATACTAGCATCTTGAGTTCCACGGACGTCTTCAACCATTACCTGGCCCTGACCGCGGTCCCCGAGCCTTCCACTTATGCGCTCTTCGGCGGGCTTTCCGTCGGGGCCTTCGCTTTTTGGCGCCGCCGCCGTGCGCGAGGCTGAGAAGTTTCTGGCGATTGGATTACACGCCCGTTCGTAGAAACGGCTTTACCCATGATTGAATCCTCTTCCGCCTCGCCGGGCATCGGCGAGAGTGTCCCTTCCTCTTGTTTCACGCCGAAGGAGTTCGGCGCCGCTGCCGATGGCGTGGGCCTTGATACGCTACCAATCCAGGCGGCGATCGACGCCGCTGCCGCCGTGCGAGGCACTGTTCATTTTCCTCCCGGGTGCTACCTGACCGGCACGTTGCATTTGAGGAGCAATCTGCACCTCAAGTTCGCCTCCGGCGCCGTGCTTTTGGGAAGCGTGGACAAGGCCGACTATGAACGGCTGCCGGAGCCGGAAGACGAGGCACTGCTCAAGAGCGAATATTATTGGTATGCGCTCCTGCTCGGACACGACCTCGAAAACGTGGTTGTCACCGGCCGCGGTATGATCGACGGAAACGGCACCGTTCTGGCCGGCAATCTCGCGGCGCATCATCCGCGAGTCGGTCCTCAGCGGAAGGTCGACGAACGTTTCCGTCCCGTGCTCATCAACCTCGTCGCCTGCCGGAACTGCGAGGTGTCCGGTCTGCGCCTGCTGAACCCGGCTTCGTGGACGCAGGCTTATGTCCATTGCACGGGACTGCGCCTCGAGAATCTCGACGTGGAGGGCATCTCCGCCTGGAACAACGACGGCATCGATCTGTGCGGATGTCGCGACGTCATCATCCGCGGTTGCCGGATCAACGCGGCCGACGACGGCATCTGCCTGAAGTCTTCCGGCCGGGCCGTGGAAAACGTGACCATTTCGGACTGCATCATTCGCAGCAGCGCGAGCGGCATAAAGTTCGGCACCGCCTCGGCGCAGGGATTTTTTAACATTACCGTCAGCAACATCACGATCTACGATACGGCGCGGTCCGGCATCACGTTGCAAATTGTGGACGGCGGATCGCTGGAGCAGGTGACGTTCACCAACATCTCCATGCGCAATGTCGGCAACGCTATCTACCTGCGCGTGGGCGACCGCAGCCGGGAGAATGCTTCCCATGGTCGCGCGGGAAGCATGAAGCAGGTCGTCATTTCCAATGTCGTGGCGGAGATCACCGGCTTCGACTGCGATGCCGCGTATCCCTTCCGCGCCCCGCGCCCTGTGCCGCGTCTGAACCCCCTGCCCAGCGCCATCGTCGGACTGCCGGGCGCGTGCATCGAGGATGTCGTGTTGAGCAACATCCAGCTTGTCTATCGCGACAACCTTTGCGCTCCAGGCAGAATCATCACGCCCGTCGACGCCGCGCACGTTCCCGAAGGCGCCGCCGACTACCCGGAATACGACCAGTTCGGCGAACTCCCCGCGTGGGGAATTTACCTGCGCCATGTGCGCAACATCACGCTGCGCGATGTCAGCCTGCGGCTGGAAGGTCATGATGTGCGTCCCGCCGTCTTAACCGACGATGCAGCCAATCTCCGTGTCGAGGGCATGGATGTCCACGCGCCTGCCGGCGCATCCGCCATCTATCACCATAAAGTGTCCGCCAATTGATCATGCCCTCGATCCAGCAATTGATCGAACGCATCAACGGGCGTTTTCCGCCCGGTGCCGTTGACACGGTCGACACGGTGAAGGCCGGCGACGTAGCCGCGCCCGTGCGCGGGGTGGTCGTGACGTTTACCGCGACTCGTGAAGTGCTCGCCCGCGCGATCGAGCTCGGTGCCAATCTCGTGATCACGCACGAGCCCACTTATTACCATGGGCGCGACGAGACCGACTGGCTGCACGGCGATCCGGTTTACGAGAGCAAGCGGGCCTTCATCGAGACGTCCGGCATCGTGCTCTGGCGCTGCCACGACGGCTGGCACCGGCGTGAGCCGGACGGTATCTGCGAAGGCATGGCGCATGCCTTCGGATGGGCGGGCCGCGAACTTGCGGGACGTCCCGGCCGCTACGAACTTGATCCCGTTTCTCTGGGTGACCTGGCATGCCATTGCAAAACCGTCGTGGGTCTCGCCGCCGCGCGCGTAGCCGGAGATCCTGCGATGACGTGCCGGCGCGTCGCGCTGATGCCGGGCGCCTGGGGCGGACGCCGCCAGATCGTGGCGTTGGGTGAACCAGACATTGATGCGGTCATCTGCGGCGAAAGCCCCGAGTGGGAAACCTGCGAATATGTGCGCGACTCCGCCCACACCGATCGGCGGAAGGGCCTTATCGTGCTCGGTCATGCCAACAGCGAAGAGGCAGGCATGGCATGGATGGTGCCTTGGCTCCGCCCGCTGCTTCCGTCCGCCATTCCCATCGCGCATGTGCCCGCCGGAGATCCCTTCCGTGTGATTTAAGAATTTCTTTTTATCGCCATGAATACCAAATCGTCCCCGCATTCCGTCCGCGCAGGCTTCACCCTGATCGAATTACTCTCGGTCATCGCCATCATCGGTGTTCTTGCCGGCATCCTCATTCCAGCAGTGGGCAGGGTGCGCAGTGCATCCCAAAAGGTAACCTGCACGTCGAACCTGCGAACCGCTTACTCCGGCCTGATGATATACGCAAACGAGCGCAAAGGCGCGTTGCTGCCGTCCTGGCTGGGCTCGCAGAGCACCTATTGGGGCCCGGGAGAAACCGCGGACTGGCGCTCGAACCTCGCCCGTGCCGGCTATTTGAGCCAGGACGACCGCGCACGCACTGACGGCGGCTCGAACGCGGCCAAAAACTGGGGAGGCTATCACTTCACCATTTTCACCTGCCCCGGCTACGTCGACAATGACCTGAGCAGAACGGACGTCGCCACCATGGCGATGAATGCGGACGCGATGGCCCCGACCGTTTCGTCCGACCTGACCAGCCCTCGCATGCGGATCAATTTTTTCCCCCAGCCGGGAAAGCTGCTTTATCTTTCCGACGGCTCCATCGCCGAAGCGGCCAACAACACCGTCAATCCCTGCCTGCAGTCCCAGACATCCTATAAGCCCGACGGCAAGGCGCATGGCGGCATGGTGAACATCTGTTACCTCGACGGACATGTGGCGGCACTGCCTATCGCCGAGGTTCCTGTCGGTTCGACCGGCCTCACTACGGAAGGCTCTCCCCAGTGGTCATTCTGGCGGCAGCGCTCGATGAATTGAGCTGCGGACGTTCTCGGTTTATCGGCCGCCGGCCGCGGCAGGCGCCGCTACTTACCCTTCTTGGAAATATCATGCATCGTTTATCCCTGAAAATCCTCCTCGGTCTCTTCTGTGTTCTCCAGCCGCTCCACGCCGCAGACATCCCGCCTTCGCTTTCCGAGAAAGGCGTGGTTCTGACGACTCCGGATCTGGGCGAGATCACGATGCAACCGCCCACCATCACGGGTGCGGACGGCAAGGGCATCGCCCCTAGTTTTGCCCTCGATGGCGACAACCGCGCCAAGGCGACATTTCCCAACGGTTTCGTCGTCAAGGTCGAGCTTTCCGTCGCCAACCACTCGGTCACTTATTCGTTCGATGAGGCTGTTGAGGGTGTGACCGCCATTCGCGTCATGACGCTTTTCCCGATCAATCTCAATGAAGGCGGCAGCTATGCGATCGGTCCCAAGAAGGGGGCGTTTCCCGCCGAACTCGGATCCCAGACGCTCGGTTTGGCGGACAGCCCGCAAGTCGATGTGTATTATCCACCGGGCGATGGCCTGCGTTTCATCATGCCGGCCGGTGTCAGCCTGTTTCAGGACAACCGCACATGGAATTCGAAGCGCTTCGCCTGGATGTATCGCTTCGACCTGAAACGCTATGCCGGCTCAAAAAGTTTCACGATCAAAGTAGGCTCGACCAAGGACAAGTCGCTGACGGCTGCGTCCGCCGCCGACCTGCTCGCGAAGCCCAAGCTGCGGGTGCTGGTGGACCGTTACGGACAAAGCGCCCGCGTCGATTATCCGGCCAAGGTGAAGACCGACGACGAACTGAAGGCCGACGTCGCGTCCCAACTCGCCGCGTTGCCCAAGCCCGCCGGTCCTGCGTTGGACAGCTTCGGCGGCTACGCCGGCAGTGGAGAGAAATACGGCCTGAAGAAAACCGGTTTTTTCCACCTCGGGACCGCCGCCGGGCGGCAGGTGCTCGTCGATCCCGAGGGCAATGTTTTCCACCAGCTCGGCTTCTGCGGCATCTCCAACACCGACGACTACACGCTGGTGCAAGGCCGTGAAAGCGCCTTCGAATGGTTGCCCGAAACCAAAGGCGAATTTGCCACCGCGTGGCGTCCGAAGACGTCCGGCGTGCTGTCCTTCTACATTGCCAATTGGATCCGAAAATTCGGCAAGCCGTTCACCTTTGAGGAGTGGACCGGCCAGATAGCCGACCGCATGAAGGCCTGGGGTTTCAACAGCGTCGGCGCGTTTTCGATCTACTCCGATACGATGCGCGCCCGCAATATTCCCTACGTCCTGCCGCTTCCCAACGGCGGCTCAAAGATGAAAACGCTGCCGGACCGCTTGGGCGCCAGTTTCGTGATGGATCCGTTTGCGCCGGGCAACCAGGAGGCGCTCGAGAAGATCGTGGCCGGCGAACTCGCGTCGCGTGAAAACGATCCGTTGCTCATCGGTTATTATTTCGGCAACGAGCAGCATTTCGAGCTGATCCCCAAACTAGTGCCCACCTACAAGGCGAGCGCCGTCGCCGCCAAGCTCCGCCTCGTAGAGATTCTCCAGCAGAAATACGGCACCATCGGCGCCTTCAACGAGGCGTGGAATCCTGCGAAGCCCTTTGCCTCCTTTGACGACCTCAAGGAAGAGCCGCTCTTCGTCCGCACCGACGCGGGCGCCGCCGACATGCAGGCGTTCTACGAGCTCTATCTGGAAACCTATTTCAGCTTCATCCACCACCTGCTTCGCACCTACGCGCCCAACCATCTCATCCTCGGCAGCCGCCTGACTCCGGGCACCTGCAACAACGATGCCGCGCTGCGCATCAGTGGAAAATACACCGATGTCGTCAGTGTGAACTACTACACCTACGGCATCGAAAAGGCGTTTCTCGACCGCGTGAATCATTTGTCCGGAGGCCGCCCCGTCATGCTCAGCGAGTGGTATTATTCGAGCGGAGACCAAGGCCTGAGCACGGGGCGCGAAGTGAAGGACCAGCGCGCCCGCGGCCTGGCCTATCGCAACTACGTCGAGCAATCCGCCGCGCTGCCCTACGTCATCGGCTCTCAGTGGTTCATCTACGCCGACCAGGCCATCACCGGCCGCTTCTTCGAGAAATTCAACGGCGAGGGCAACAACACCGGCTTCGTCAACGTGGTGGACCGGCCCTACGACGAACTGGTCGCGCAGGCCCGCCTGACGCACGACCGGCTCTACGACGTCATCATGGGCAAGACGCCGCCGTTCCTCTTTGATGATGCGCGTTTTTCGGACAAGGCGGAGGGCAAGACGGCGAAGAGTGTTTCGATTCCCCGCGCGTTGCCGGGACTCGTCATCGACGGCACCACGCGCAACTGGCCGGGGCGCCCTTCCGAGCCGCTCCAGAATCTGGCCAGCGGGCTGCCGAATCCCGCGGTGCGAGGCGACTTCCGTTTCAGTTGGGACGACCAGGCCTTGTATTTTTCCATTCAGGTGAAAGATCCCACGCCCATGCTGAACCAAGCCGAGATCGCGAAGATGTATCGCGCGGATGGCGTGGAGCTGTTCGTGGGCGTGCAGGACATCGCCCAAGGCGGAACCATGCGCTACAGCGACCGGCAGGTGTTTCTCGGCGCCGGCAATCCGGCCCGGGTGTATGTGGTCGATCACCCCGCGGACGGCGCCCAATGCAAGAGCATCGCCGTGAAGGATGTGTCGGGCGACGGCTACGTGCTGCAAGTGTCGATCCCGTGGACGGTGCTGGGGTTTACACCCAGGGCGGGAACCGAACTCTTGCTTGATGTCGGGCTCACCAACAGCGACGACGGGCTCACCCGCAAACAGTCGTTCGTCTGGAACGGCAATTCCAAGAACTCCAGCGACCGCGGCGCCTGGGGTCGTGCCCGGTTGATAGATAATTGATGGTATGAGGGCGCCGTGCCGAGAATCTCATCTTGTTACGGGCTCTGTGCACGGCGAAGGTTGATTCAACAGCTTTACTTGGTCGACGGCACGCTCGACCGAGTTCCTTCCCTTTCATCGGGCGACATGCCCGAGGAGCCCCAATGGCAAAGCGTCGAGGGCATGAGCCACGGCTGCGTGCGGGCCAACTGCATTGCTTTTGATCTCTCGCGCGGTCTTGCCACCGGAGTCCGTGACCTGTTCTCCGATATTGATCCTATTCGGGACCAACTGTGCCAGTCTTGCGAGGGCGCTTTGCTCGCGAAGATGAAGAGCAGCGTGGAAAATATACCGCCGCCTGCGTGCTGGCTTCACCACCGAGACAGGGCGGGTCTATCCGCGCGAGTTGTGCATCGCCGAACTGCCCTGCCTGACCACGCCCGTGACGCCCGCCGTGATGCTCGCCTTGGGCGAGGCGCTCGACATGGAAATTCATTTCGTCGCGCCCGCCCTTCGGGTTTCGGCTCTTGAAGGCTTACGGAGCCAGTGTGCCCGACCACACGCGGACGTAATCGATGTCCATCGTATTGCCGGCCGTCATGCCGGCATCGATATCAGCAAGCGGCACGTTGGTGCCGGTCCAGTCGTTTTGGGAAACGGCACAGTTGAGGATCATATATTCCGGACAGGACGCGATGGTGGCCGCGTCTGTGTGCTTAAGAACCGGCTTGCCATCGATGTAGTAGACGAGCTGTCCCGGGCCCCAATAGACCCCATAGGTGTGGAACTTGGTATCCGGGCTGTCGAAGTAGTATTGGGCTGGCCCGTTGCCGTCGTTTTCGAGGGCGTAATTGTCAAAGACCACATTGGTGAAATTGACGTTCTCCCTGTAGATGTAACCGGAGTGGGACCTCGACATGCCGGTGGTGAGGTTTTTCCAGGTGTTCATGTATTCGGTGATGTCGATTTCGTTGCCCATCGCCATGTAGCCGTTTTGGCTTCCATCGCTGTTTATCCATCTATCGCCGGTGGATGTGCGCAGGTAGTCGTTGGCGGGAGTGGTTACTCCACGATCAGGCAGCATCCAGAAAGCCGGCCAGGTGCCTTTGCCGGGGGCCATACGAATGCGGGCTTCGAAGTAGCCGTAGGTGGTGGTCCATTTGCCATAGGTTTGGATCATGCCTGCCCCATAGACCTGCGCAGTGCCGCCCAGCACGTGACCGTCTCCGCTGACCTGATGAACACCTCCTGTGGGCTTGTTGATCAGAATGGTGCACAGGCCGTTGGCCACGGAAACATTTGCAGGCACGTAGCCCTGCAACTCGGGGGTGGAAGAGCCTTGATTGATGAGGCCCCACCAACGAGGACCGGTATTCCATTTTGCGGTGTCGAGTGAAGCGCCAGCGAAGTTATCTTCGAAGGCAAGCATCCAGGTTCCCGGCGGCGGTCCGGCAACCACGAACGCGAGATCATCGATGGTGGGGTTTTGCACCCCGGCCGCGCCCGATCCCTGGATGCGGGTGGTGAAGGATTTGATGCCCTTGCCCGAGCTGTCGATCACGCCGACGAAGGTGTTGGTGTTGGCGGTCAACGTGGCGCCGAGCACGCCCACCGTTCCCACATTCACCACCGTGTTGTCGGCAAGCGCGTAAGAAACCGGGTAGCTGGTGCCGTTCTGCAGTTTGCTGGTGGAGGGAGACCGATAAACAAAACCAAACGCTGAAACGGGTTTCAGGAAGGTGAACGTGTGGGTGGCGCTGCCGCCGGTCCCGC
>FSTE01000096.1_pt1 | contig 15305 bp, 13 predicted proteins | sample 1637071 | NCBI WGS metagenome assembly FSTE01 (sample SAMEA3914818, study PRJEB12502) | metagenome | biome: forest; material: soil | place: Canada | collected 2010-06-26 | depth 0.1 m
ACAGGCCTACGACCTGCGCATGTCCCAGACCGCGCAAAACCTCCGCTGGCAGATGACCAAATTCGACGCCACCGAGGAGGAATACCTGAAAATTTTCCCCCTCCAAAAAGCCTTCGATGACAAATACAACGTCAACGATCCCTACGGCGCCAACAACAACCAGCGCGACCAGAAATTCTGGCAGGACCGCCAGGAAGCCGAGAAGCAGCTCAAGGCCCAGATGAAGGACGTCATCGGCGAGGACCGCTACACCGATTACCTCCGCTCGCAGGACGGCGACTACCAGCAGCTTCAGGCCGCCTCCCGCCGCCTCGACCTTCCCCCTGCCACCGCCGCCACCGTGTATTCGATGCGCGACGGCGTGTCCTCCAGCGCCCAGCAGATCGCCGACAACGCCAACCTCTCCGCCGACCAGAAAAAACAATCCCTCATCGAGCTCGCCAACAACACCCGCGACCAGGTCCGCACCGCACTCGGCGCCGAGGCCGCCGACGCCTATTTCAAAAACAACGGCATGAGCTGGCTCAAGGTCCTCGAGCAGGGCAACGTCGTCACCTTCAACAAGGACGGCAACGGCTGGAACAGCCGCCCCGCCAGCCAGCCGCCACCCAAGAAAAAATAAGCCGGCGCATCCGGCCTCACGCTTCATCCCTCCCTCTCGTCCCATGAAGCTTGCGCCTCTCCTCTTCGCCACCTCGGTGTCTGTCAACGCCGCGTTCATCGGCTATGTTGCCCTGCGCCTTGCACACCCGGCAACCGCGCCAACCGCCCGATTGAGCCAGACCGCTGCACAGCCTCGCAAAGGGCCGGACCCCCTCGCCAAACAATTCGCCACCGCCATCACCACCAACGATTACGCCGCCCTGCGCGATCTACTGAAGGCCTCCGGATTCTCGGACGACTTGGTGTGCTCCATCGTAAAGAAGTGCATCTGGAAAAACTACATTGCCCGGATAAATGCCATTTATCGCCAACCTGACCCCAAGGAAACCTGGTGGAAGGAGGGCCGCTCCTGGGAAGGCATCACCCGTGATCAACAAAACGCCATCAATCGCCTGGAGCACGAGGCTTCCGAACAAATGCTACAGGTTCTTGGAGCTTCTTTGGATTATGAGAACGAAGACGAAAAACGACTGGCTTTCCTTCCTCCCGAAAAAATCATGAAAATTAAAAAGATCGAACGGGACTACGAAGAACTGAGAGCCGATATCTACCGCGAACAAGCAGGCTTCAGTCTCCCGTCAGACGATAAAAGATATCACCTTCTCGCAGAGGAGCAAAATCGGGACATTTACGAAGTCATGTCCGCGGAAGAACGTAAGGCTTACGACCTCCGCATGTCACCGACGGCAAATAGCCTCCGCTGGAAAATATCCAAATTCGACGTCTCCCAGGAAGAATATCTAAAAATCTACGCCCTCCAAAAAACCTTCGACGATAAGTATGGTTCCCCGTCCGATCCCTTCGCCTCCAATTACAACCCCGGAGCACCGGATACATCGCCCTCGTCCCTCGAAGAACGCGCAGTCGCAGAACAAAAAATCACCCGGGAAATCAAGGCGTTGGTCGGCGACACTCGCTACGAAAAAACCCTTCGGGAAGAAGACAATGACTATAAGAAGCTCCAAGCCGCCGCACGTCGCTTCAATCTGCCGGTCGACACACCCGACCGCCTTTACACCTTGCTCACGGATACCTCCAAATCAGCCGATGCAATTGTCGGGAACGCGACCCTCTCCGACGAGGGCAGAAAACAGGCCATCGCCGAGCTGAAAAATAAACTCGAAACCCAAGTCCATGCCAGCCTCGGCGCAGAGGCTGGAGATGTTTATTTGGAGGAAAACACTACTGTGAGGAATCTGAAGCAGATGGTGGAAAATTACACGCAAAACGATTCTGCCGCGGCTCCCGTCATTCACGTTCAGTAGCCGGCATTCATCCCCGCGTCACCCTTTCGTCACGCGCTACCCGCAAAACCCGCCTCGACACCCTCCGCGCCCATCGGCACTCCTCTAGACTGATGGCCAAAGCGACCGACGACACCCGCCTCAGCAAGAAAGCCTACGAAGCCTGCCTGCCCGCGTTGCGCGAACAGCTCGTCCAGCTTCAGGTGCAACTCCAGGCCGCCCCTTTCAAAATCCTCCTCATCGTCGCCGGCGAAGAAGGCTGCGGTCGCGGCGAAACCATCAACACCCTCAGCGGTTGGCTCGATCCGCGCGGCGTGGAAACCTTCGCCTTCCGCGAGCCTACCGACGAAGAGCGCGAACGCCCGCTCATGTGGCGCTACTGGCGCTGCCTCCCCGCCGAAGGCCGCCTCGGTATCTTCGCCGGCTCTTGGTATACCGAAACCCTCCGCGAACAGGCCGCCGTCCGCGCCCCCAAGACCACCACGCGCCTCGACCACGAACTCGCCCGCATCCGCCACTTCGAAAAACTCCTCGCCGACAACGGAACCCTCGTCGTCAAGGTCTGGCTCCACCTCTCCAAGCCCGATCAGCGCCGCCGCCTCAAGGAACTCGCCGCCGACCCCGACACCGCCTGGCGCGTGACCGAGGAAGCCCGCCACCACCACCGTATCTACGACCGCCTCGCCCGCACCGCCGAAAAAATCCGCGCCGCCACCCATCAGCCCGGCGCTCCCTGGACCATCATCAACGCGGCCGACTCTCGTGCGCGCAACCTCGGCGTCGCCAATCTCATCCTCCGCAGTTTTGCCGCGCACCAGAAACGCGCCGCCGCCAAAGCAGCCGCTCCCGCACGCCCCAAGGCTCCGAAATCCCTCAAGCCCGCCGGCCTCCAGCGCCTCCTCTCCCTCCCGCTCGACCAAAAACTTTCCGCCGACGCCTACGAGGAGAAACGTGAGAAATGGCTCGGCCGCCTCAACCGAGCCGTCCGCGCCGCGCAGGCAAAAAAGCGCTCCATCGTCTTCGTCTTCGAAGGCTGGGATGCCGCCGGGAAGGGCGGCGCAATCCGCCGTCTCACCAGCGCGATCGACGCCCGCGACTACCGCGTGATTCCCATCGCGAAGCCCACGGACGAGGAAAAAGCCCACCACTACCTCTGGCGTTTCTGGCGCCACGTCCCCCGCGCCGGCCTCGTCACGCTCTACGACCGCTCCTGGTATGGCCGCGTCCTCGTCGAACGACTTGAAGGCTTCTGCACCGAGCCCGAATGGAAGCGCGCCTACGCCGAGATGAACGACTTCGAGGAGCAGCTCACCGAGCACGGCATCATCGTCATCAAATTCTGGATGCACGTGAGTCGCGACGAACAGTTGAAGCGTTTCCGCGAACGCGAGGAAACCGCCTACAAACAGCACAAGATCAACGCCGAGGACTGGCGCAACCGCCGCAAGTGGCACGCCTACGAGATCGCCGTCGGCGACATGCTCGCCCTCACCGACACCCCCTGCGCCCCCTGGCACCTCATTCCCGCCAACAACAAACGCTACGCTCGACTGCAGATCCTCAAAACCGCCACCAAGTCCATCGAGGACGCGCTGGCCTGAACGAAAAAGCCCGCACCGGATTCCTACGCGCGGGTTATCCGGTCGCGCACCACCCGTTGCAGGGCGACGAGACAGCTCTTCACGGTGACCGGCTTGGTGATGAAATCGTCGCACCCCAGGGCAAAAAGCGACGCCCGCGTTTCCGCCCTCGCGTCCGCCGTCACGATGGTGACCCAGAGATCACAGGCCTCCAAACCCGCCTCGCCGGCCCGCAGCCGCCGCAGGACCTCCACGCCGTCCACCTCAGGCATCTGCAAATCGAGCAGCACCGCATCGTAGCGTCCGCCCCGCGCCACCGCCTCGAAACCTTCCTGCCCGCCGGCGGCCACCGTGCATTCGCAGCCCAACACACCGGCGATGCTCTGCAGCAGGCGCAGGTTCGCCGAGCTGTCGTCCACCAAGAGCAGGCGCAGTCCCAGCTGCGGATGCACCCGTGCGGGCGTCGGGTCGAGCGGACGCGCCGACACATGAAACCGGAAAACCGACCCCACGCCCGGCGTGCTCTCGAGCGTGATATCACCGCCCATCAGGCGCACGAGCGAACGGCTGATGACCAGCCCCAGTCCTGTGCCGCCATGGTGCCGGCCTGACGACCTGGACACCTGACTGAACGGCTGGAACAACCTCCCTTGATCGGCCGCCGCTATTCCCGGCCCGGTATCACGCACGCTGAACTCCAAAAGGATATCCCCTGATGCACGATCCCCTGCACGCACCCCCACCTCGACCGATACTTCTCCGGCGGCGGTGAACTTCACCGCGTTTCCCAGGAGGTTCACAAGCACCTGGCGCAGGCGGCCGGCATCGATCTCGACGAGCACCGGCACCTCCGGCGCCAACTGCTGCCGGAGCACGAGATGCTTCGCGACGGCCTGGTCGGCGATCAGCTCGAACACGCCCTCGATCAGTGCGCGCACATCGCAGGGCTGGGCGTCCAGAGGCATTCGGCCAGCCTCCAGCCACGAGTAATCGAGCAGATTCCCGGTCACCTTCAGCAAGGCCTCGCCGTTGGAACAAATCGTCCGCACATAGTCTCGCTGCTTGGCCGAGAGCGGCGTGTCGCGAAGGAGACCCGCAAATCTCACGACCCCGTTGAGCGGCGTGCGCAGCTCGTGCCCCATGGTGGCCAGAAACTCCCCGTTGGCCTTCGCCTCCGACCGCCTCAAGCCCGTCATATCCTGAAACAAGGTGATGAAACCGATCACCCTGCCGTTCCTGTCATGCACCGGGGTGACCAGACCTCGCACGGGACACGACCCGCCGTCTTTTCTGCGGTTGAACCACTCGCCCTCCCAAGGGTGGCCACCACGCAGCGCAGCCACCATCTCCGCAAGTGTTTCCAGAGAAGAATCCGCGGCGCGAAACTCAATCCAGTCCCGCCCGATCAACTCCGCCTTGTCGTATCCGGTCTGCTCGCACCCTCCCCGGTTTACATACACGATCCGGCCGGTCGGATCGGTGATCATCACGGCAGCACGACTTTGATCCACCGCCCCTAGAAGCATACCAACGTCACCGCCTCCCATGCCCCGGCGGCGCCCCGCCAGCAGCATCCCCGCCGGCACCCCCAGCAACAGCCATGTATACAGCGCCGAGCAAAAAGCCCCGCGCAGCAAATCGCCGCCCCAAGGATCGGTCGCGATGTCGATCCCCAGCATATCCACCGCCTGCGCCCCATCAGCCACGACCGCGTAACCGGTCAGTCGTGCGCTCGAAGCATCACCCACGGAGGTCTCCCCTCCCCTGATAAATTTATCTCCGGGCAAAAACACATCCTCGGAGTCGGCCAGAAAAACTTCCATCCCTGTGCCAGGCTGACGGCGAAAAAGAGTGATGCCGCGCGCCCCCGGCTGTGCCCGCCTCAACGCAGCCAGCCGCGCCTTCGTGGCAACATAGACCGGACGGCCTAAATCGTCGCGCGTCCCGGAAAGCCCCCTGAGCTCGTCAGCCGAAAACGCCGCCGCATATCGCCGGGCATCCACCGTCAAATCGGCTTGGGCACGCCACCCCGCCTGCCGATAGCTCCATCCCCCTACGCCCGCCCCCGCGACAAAAATGGCGGCGCAAACGGCGATCAACTGAAGGCGACTGGACAAAGAAACCATGGGAAAAGCGGAAAATTACTGATGCATGAAATCAGGTAAATCAACCGGCATCACTCGGCGGCATTCATCACCAAGGATGTCTTCATCCCAAAACCGATCATGAGCACGCCGGTATGGATTGCCCACTTGGCCGGACGCCACAATACAAACAGCAACGTCCAGACCCGTCCGATTCAACGCCATGTCTCCGAGCACGCAGGCCACTCCGCCAATCTTCCCATCTCTGCAGCATCCACCTGCGACGAACCTGCCTCCATCATCGTGGACGGTTCGCGAAGGCGACTACCCGGATCAGGCGTGCGTCCACACGTTGTTTGAACAGTTCGCCGCCGCGACTCCCGACGCGCCCGCCCTCGACTCCGAAAAAGAACGGCTCACCTATCGCGAGCTCAACATCCGCGCCAACCGGGTCGCCCATTTCCTTCGCAGCTGCGGGGTCGGCCCCGACATTCCCGTGGCCATTTGCACCGAGCGCTCCTTCGCCATGGTCATCGGCCAGCTCGGCATCCTCAAGGCCGGCGGCTTCTACGTTCCCCTCGACCCCGCCTACCCCGCCGAACGCCTCGCCTGGATGCTCCGGGAAACACGAGCACCCGTGCTGCTCACCGAAAGTCATCTCCGCCACATCCTGGCCTCCGCCACCGTGGAAATCGTCTGCCTCGACGACGACTCTCCCCTGCTCGCCAGGCAATCCGCCGAAAATCCCGCGCGCAACACCACCGCCGCCAACCTCGCCTACCTCATCTACACTTCCGGCTCCACCGGCCTCCCCAAAGGCGCTTCCATCCCTCATCGCGGGATCAGCCGGCTCGTGCGCGGGCAGACCTATGCTCCCTTCGGTCCGGCGGAGCGCTTTCTGGTGCTCGCCTCCCCCTCCTTCGACGGCATTATTTTCGAACTGTGGGGAGCCCTGTTGAACGGCGGCTGCTGCGTGATCTTCACCGATCGCTGGCCCGAGTTTGCCCGCCTCGAGGAAGTCATTCGCACGCTTCGCGTCACCTGCCTTTGGCTCACCACCGGGTTGTTCAACCAGATCATCGACTACCGCCCCGGCACCCTCGCCACCGCCCGCCACGTTCTCATCGGCGGCGAAGCCCTCAGCCCGCGGCATGTGCAACGCGCCCTGCAACTCCTGCCCGAAGTCCGCTTCCTCAACGGCTACGGCCCCGCCGAGTGCACCACCTTCGCCTGCGTCTACCCCATCGCCCCCCCTGATCAGTGGCTGTGCGACTCCGTCCCCATCGGCGGCCCCATCAACAACACCGAATGCCACATCGTGGACGAAGCCCTCCGCCCCGTCCCTGTCGGCGAACCCGGCGAACTCCTCCTCGGCGGCCCCGGCCTCGCCCGCGAATACTTCCAACGCCCGGAACTCACCTCCGAGAAATTCATTCCCAACCCTTTCGGCACCGATCCTTCCTCCCGCCTCTATCGCACCGGGGACCGCTGCCGCTGGCTCCCCAACGGCCTCATCGAATACCTCGGCCGCACCGACGACCAGATCAAGCTCCGCGGCTTTCGCATCGAGCTCGGCGAAATCGTGGCCGCCCTCCACACCCTCCCCGGCGTGCTCAATGCCTCCGTCATCGCCCGCGACCACGCCGGCGCCAAGCAACTGGTCGCCTTCGCCGTGTCCGCACCTGGCGTCGCCCTCTCGTCCGCCGACCTCCGTGCCCGCCTCGGCGCCCTCCTTCCCGAACACTGCGTGCCGGCCTTCATCCACCTCGTTCCCCAGCTCCCGCTCACCCCCAATGGCAAGGTCGACCGCCGCCGGCTGGCCGCGCTTGCCGAGCCTCATCCGTCCGTCGCCGCCGAGCCTGCGAAAGCCACCCCGGCCGGGCCGCTGGAGGAAACCCTCCTGTCGCTCTGGCAGAAAGTCCTCGCACAACCTTCCCTCGGTCTGCACGACAGTTTTTTCGAAAACGGCGGCGACTCCCTTCTGAGCATCCAGCTCGCGCTGGAAATCCAGCGGACCCTTTCATACCCCGTCCCGATCGGCAGCATCTACCTCGCCCCCAGTCCAGCCGCCTTTGCAAAAAAATTAACCGCCGGCCTCGACGATTTGTCAGGTCACACCCTCGGCGCCCGGACGAAAAATCCCCCGCTTTTCTACATCCCCGGCATAAGCGGGGTGTGCAAGTTACCCGACCCGCTCGTGCAGTTGATAAAGGATACGCCCCCCTACTATGACCGCCTGCAATACACGGGCCTGGACGGCACGGCCTCCCCGCTTGACAGCGTGGAGGAGATCGCCACCGAGATGATCCGGCAGATCCGCAAAGTCCTCCCGACCGGATCCTTCGCCCTTTGCGGCTATTCCATGGGAGGAATCGTGGCCCATGAGATTGCCTGCCAGCTCCACGCAGCGGGCGAAACCGTGGAAAAATTGATCCTTTGGGACAGCATCCCGCCGCCCCTGATAAACTGGCGCTCCGCGCCTGGTATCCTCGGAGCCATGACCCGCTCGGTTATCACGTCGCCCCTCCCTTCCCTTCCCGGCCTCATTGCGAATTACGCGGACATCGTTGAACAACGCGTCGCGGGGCGATTGTTGAGGTATTCACCCTTGAAATCGTCGGCGACACCGTGGCCGTGCGCCTCCCCCAAATTAGCCACCTCCGAGCAACGGGTGGCTCGCGTCTCGGAAACGGCCTACTATCGCTACTCGCCCAAAAGCCACGCCACTCCCGCCGTGCTTTTCCGCTGCACAAAATCAACCGGCGGCCTCTTCGAAAAACCCCAGGAAAAACCGGATCATGGCTGGAAACGGTGGATACTCAACACGCTCGCCGTGCACACGGTCGACTGCGACCACCTGGACCTGCTCAAAGAACCCAGCCTCTCGGAAGTCATGGTCAGAACCGCCGCCGAGCTGCAGGCCTGACGGCCATTCCCCAACAAAAAACCGCCCGGTGATCGCGGGCGGTTTGCGGAATCGGCCTGCGTGTTTCACAGGCTCACGATCTTGCTTGAGGATCAGAGTCCGGCGCAGGCCAGCTGGCAGCGGGAGTTGTTCTGCATCATCTCCGGCGTACAGGTGACAACTTTCGCCATCGTGGTTTCACGCGAGGCGCGGACGGGGCCGTCGATCATCGTCATGCACTTCACGCCGTTGACGGCATCGGCGGGCTTGGCGACGACAGCAACTGAAACATCGGCAGGTTTGACGGCGGCCGCGTTCTGCCAGGATTGAATGCCGGGACCGGCAAAAGCGCTGAGACCGAGAGCCGCGCCAAACAGCGCGGCGACGAGGAGTTTCGAGGGGGTTTTCATGGGATTTATGGATTTGAGACGATTGCTCGTCTTCACCCTATGATACGCCGCCGCGCAGGAAATCCCCTGGGCTTTCCTTGGGCCGATGGACTCCGCTGGACTTAATCACACGCGGAGTTGAACTTTCCGTTTTCACCGCTCTTCATCTTATTCCCATGGCAAGTCTCCCAACCCAGTTCGCCGGCGTCACGGTCGTGACCAAGGCCAATGTTTATTTTGACGGCAAAGTCGTCAGCCACACGGTGCTTTTCGCCGACGGCTCCAAGAAAACCCTCGGGCTCATCTACCCGGGCTCCTATCACTTCGGCACCGATGCGCCCGAGCGCATGGAAATCGTCGCGGGCGGCTGCAAGGTCACGCTCGACGGCCAGACCGTCGTCACGGCCTACGACGCCGGCACGTATTTCGACGTGGCGGGCAAGTCCGGCTTCACCATCGAGGTGACCGCAGGCGTCTGCGAATACATCTGCTCCTTCCTGAAGTCCTGAACGAACCGGCGGCACGCAAGCTCCGCAACGCTCCGGCCGCCCGTTTCCCATGCGCTCCTTTTTCGTCCTGCTTCTTCTGGGAGTCGTCCTCCTGACGATCGCGATCGTCGTGCGTTCGGGCATGCTCGCCCGCAAGCACCCCGGCGCGCCCATGAGTGCCGCCATGCGCGAAGCCATGGCCGACGACTCCTACCAGTTCACCGTCGGCGACCTGAAACTCATCGAGCAGCACTACCCGGGCACCCGGCAAAGTCCGACCGGCCTTCGCACCCTCGTCCGCGCCCCCGGCAACGGCACGGCCACCCCGAAACGCGGCCAGCTCGTGAGCGTAAACTACGTCGGCCGCCTCCTCGCGGGTGAAAAACAGTTCGACTCATCGATAGATCGCAAAGAAGGCCCGTATAATTTTCACGTTGGCGAGAACAGCGTGATCGCCGGCTGGGACGAAGCCCTGCTCACGATGCATAAGGGCGAGAAGCGCACGATTATCATCCCCTTCTGGCTCGCCTACGGTGACAAGGGCATCCGCGGCACCATCCCCTCCCGCGCCACTTTGGTGTTCGACCTCGAGCTGGTGGATTTCAAGTAAGGCCGGCGGCGCCAGACCCTGAGGTTTTAACGCAAAGACGCAAAGTTCCGAAATACAAAGGACGCCAAGCATACTCCGGGAGCCCTTCGCGGCCTTCTCCGACCTTGGCGTCTTTGCGTTAAAAATCCGTCCATTACACCGTCTTCGCCGTCACTGCGGCCGGTGTCTTGCCCAACAGAACCTTGTCCACGCGGTGGCGGTCCATGTCGACCACCTCAAAACGCCAGCCGCCGACGTCAAAATAATCGCCGGCCATCGGGATGCGCCCGAAATGCGTCATCACAAATCCGCCGAGCGTCTGGAAATCAACCTTACCCTCGTGGGGCAGCTCCGAAAGCTTCATCATCTGCTTAAGATCAGCGACGGGGAGCGTCGCATCTATCAGCCACGAACCGTCCTCGCGTTGACGCGCCTCGGGAGCACTCCGCTGGCCGCGCTGCGGGATGTCGCCCACGATCGCCTCCAACACGTCCATGAGCGTGATGAGCCCTTGGATCGAACCGAATTCGTCCGTCACCAGCGCGATGTGCTGGCCCGATTTTTTGAACTGTTCGAGCAGCGCGATGGCCATCATCGCCTCGGGCACGATCACCGGCGGCACAAGCAGGTTCTTGAGATGAGTGGTGAGGCCGAAGGCGGAGTTGGCCCAGATGGATTTCACCGAGACCATGCCCACAACCTGGTCGCGGTTGCCGTGATAGACGGGGAAATGCGAATGCCCGCTCGTGATGATCTTGCGCCAGTTGGTCTCCTCCGGGTCGTCAATGCTGAGGAACGTGATCTTGGGGCGCGGCGTCATCAGCGCGGTGATCTCCAGCTTGTCGAGCTCGAGCACGCCGGCGACCATCTCGGTCTCGGCTTGGTTGAACACGCCCGCGGTCAACCCCTCGGCGATCATGATATTGACCTCTTCGTCGGAAACCGGCGCATCCTTGGGCCGCGCCGACAGGCCAAACGGCATCAGCACAAGATTCGTAAGCCCCGTCAGCAGGTTGACGAGCGGAGAGACCAGCCGCGACAGCCAGAGGATGGGGCCGGTCAGCAGCATCGCGATCCGCTCCGGCCAATACAGGCCGATGCGCTTCGGAACAAGTTCGCCGATCACGACCGAGGCCAGCGTGATGGCGAGCACCACCACGCCAAACCCGATCGGCTGGGCGTATGGGGCCAGCGCCTCGAAGTTGCCCAGCCAGACGGCCAGTGCGCCGGCGATGTTCGCCCCGCCAAACGCGCCGGCAAGCACGCCGACCAAGGTGATGCCCACCTGCACGGTCGAAAGGAAGCGGGCGGGTTCGCTGGCGGTGGCCAAGGCTCGGCGGGCGCTCGCGTTACCCTTGTCGGCGAGCTGCTTGAGCCGGGCCTTGCGCGCCGAAATGACCGCGATCTCGGCCATGGCCAGCACCCCGTTACCCAACAGCAAAAGAAAAATGATGATCAGTTCGGACGACAGTGCAGACATGGAAGGTGTGGAAGAGAAAGCCTAGGGCGTGCCCAAGCCGACGCAACTCCTTAGCCGCCTCTCGCCATCCCCGGAAACACCCGTTGGCCAACGGCTAGAAGACCTCGTGCCCCTTCCCCCCACCCGCCGCTCAGGGTGTATTCATCGCCACCCCGAACAAACTGGCGGCAGGCTTGGACGAGGATGCGGGCAGGGGCTTGTCCATCAGCACCACCATCCCGGACGCATCGGTCTTCACCGCCAGATCATTAACGCGGGCGACCTCCCTCACAAACGCCCCCAAGGTCATGTCAGGCATGTTACCGGTGATTTGGATGCGGGTGGCCAAATCCGCCGGCTCAGTGCGGACCTTGAGCGGAAGCCCCGCGCCTGTCTTGACCGCTTTCTCCGCGAACCGGTGGTTAAGACCCTCGATGATCTCGTCGAGATGGACGTTGTTATAAATCGAAGCCGGCTGGCTTCCTCCAGCGTTGAGCGAAATCCAAGTGGATGGCTCCGGATCCTTCAGCCGGGTGCCATCCGCTGCGACCACCACGGAAGCAGCCGCGTCCTGCGAGGGGTCCACAACGGTATTTTTATCCCTATACGCCTTCACATAGTCTTGGTCCACCGCTGAAAACGTCGCAACCGCGACATTGAAAACCTTTCCGTCGCTACGCTGGATTCGGACCCAAGTCGTATCCGGCGCGCTGAGCAGCTTGGCTGTCATGGTGCGTCCGGTGGCGTCGGTCCATTTACGAAAATTCTGAGGGTCGGCAGCCTGAAGGGTGAGGCCGCACGTGAACTGAAGGGCAACCAAGCAAGCGAGGAGCTTGAATGATTTCATAAGATACCTGATGCAAAAATCCTGCCGGAGCCTCGCATGCAAGATGATTAATGTAAATTTTATGCATCGACTGCCTTCGCTTCCACTACGCGCAAACCCCGACGCCGTGGTTTTGCGTGCGTTTCGTCTAGCCAGCGTACAATCACAACCCTCACCGCACCAATGCCCGGCCCCTCTTGTACGGGCAATCCGGTTGATTCGAATTATTTACCAAAACCTCCCGGGGTCGGAGTATGCCAATACATGCCAAGCTCCCCCGTCTTGCCCCCGGACTCCGTCGCCTTTTGGGGTTTTCAGGATGACCGTCTGCAATCTCACGGCCCTGTCCCTATCCGTCTTCGGGCCGGCGGTGCCGACCACCCAGGTGACGGTCATCGCCTGGATCAAACGCGAACCCACCGACTACACCGGCCGCCAGTTCATCGCCGGCGTGTGGAACGAGCATCACCGCCGCCAATACGGCATGTTTCTCAACCTCGCGATCTGGGACTCCGCGCAACAAGTCGGCGCCCATATTTCCAGTCACGGCGGTCCCACGCCGGGCTATTCCTATTGCATGGATGTCTCTATCGGGCGCCACCCCGGTACCCCTCGACGCATGGCACTGCGTGGCGATCAGCTATGACGGCCAACACGCGCGCGCCTACCTCGATGGCGTGCTCGATGTGCGCGAGCCCCTAGGCGTCCACGGCCGCAACCCGTTCCACTATCCCGGCAGCCTCCTCAAAGGCTCCGCGGATTTCACCGTCGGCGCCGTTGCCCGTCCCTCCAAAGTTGAAAGCGACGGACAGGGAGGTTTCCGCGAAACCGGAGCCATCACCGCAAATCCCTTCACTGGATTATTGGGCGGCCTCGCCGTCTTCTCGCGCGCCCTGACCGATTCCGAAATCCACGGGCTGGCAACCGCCGACCAACAGCAGCCCCACGTAGCCCAACCAGCCCCGGACATCAGTCCATCACCCCCGGTTTGTTTTCGGGGAATCCGGGTTCCTTCTTCGTTATTTCGCAAACGCGGTTGAAGTCCGCAAACGTCAGCGACTCGCGCGGCTTCCATTGAGATCGGGGCCGCGACAGGCGCAGCAGCGCGTTCCCGGCTTTTTGCAGCAACCGCCGCAGGCGATTCGAAGGGTGACCGGAAGCGATTCCTACAAACTGGGCTTGGGTCAGCCGCAGGTTCGCACGCGTGAGCAGATGATGATCAAGCCTGTCGGTATAAAGCCGGCTTCCGGTGGCGGCGGCGAGTTCCTCCAGGGCGGCCACCGTGTAGAATGAAACGTGCTGGCCGTGATACGGGGAGAAATAGTTCCAGTCGCCCTCCTTTTTCAATCCCGCGGGCGCGATGTTGGTGGAAAAGACGACCGTGTCCGCCAATTCAAACAGGGCCCTCAGTTCCTTGATCGGATCGGGCAGATGCTCGAACACCTCGAAACACGCGATCAGCGCAAACCGGCTTTCCCGAGGGTAATCGGTGACGTCGAAACATCTGGCGTAAAGATTGGGCGTATAGGTATCCGACCGCAAAAATGGATAACCCTTATCACGCATCCTCCGCGTGAAAATCCCATGCCCGCCGCCGAAATCGAGAAAGGGCAACCCGGTGCCCGCAAAACACCGGTCAATCAAACGGACCACCATTTCGCAGTCATGGATCGGCCGCGATACCGCCCAGACATCGTAGATGTTGATGGCGTCCTTATAGGCCTCGGCCAGCCAGAAGGGTTCATCAGTTTGTATAAAACCGCAGCGGCCGCAGCGATGATAAGTCACCTCGTGACGACCGAGCACCCGGGTGGTAAACAGCGGTTCCGCCGGACGTCCGCAAATGTTGCAGTTCATAACGTGAAAGCCCCGTTTATTAAAAACCCGCTTTCGCCGCATATCGCCGCATCCGCGCGGCAACATCATTTTTCAGCCGGTCTATGTAGCCCAAGGTGTAAGCCTCCACATCCATCGCCGCATCCGCCACCAACGGAGTGAGATCCATCGCCCACGTGATACCCGCCATCCGGTCGGTCGCGTGCGAAGTGTTGAACGTCGCATGAGCCAGCCGTCGCCCCGGCACAGCCAAGTCGTAGCGTTTGCCCCCGCTGATCTGAGAATCGAACACCTTCAGCAACTCGTCGCCCAGCTTCGCATGCCGGCCCGCGTCGAGCGCGACCTTGTCCGCATCGACCATCCAATCCAGATCGCGCCACACCTCGCAGCCGAGCACGCGGCGCGGCCGCTGCTCCGGCGGCAATGCCCGCAACGCCTCCAGGCAGCGCAAAAACACCGCAACGTGCGTGTCGTGCTTGTCCGCCGGCTGGTGCAGATAGACGACCTCGGGCCGGCAGCCGCCAAAGATCGCCACGAGATCGGCGCGCACGCCGGCATGATCCGCCGCCTTCACGTCGGCGCTCGGATGCGCGAGCTGAAGCTGGATCGCGTAGCGCCCGAGCTTCGCCGTCTTGCGCTGCTCCTCGCGGCGGATCGCCAGCATCTGCTCGTCGGTGAATTTGAGAAACGCCCCCGTGCGCGGGGAGCCGGCCCCGTTGGTCACGACCACGCCGCCAAACGCCTTCCCCGGCAGGTCGATGCAATCGCTGATCCCCGCGTGCGCCATGATCTCGATATCGTCCTGATGCGCCGCGACGCACAGATGTGTCACCCGCGCGAGCGCGGCGGCGGCAAGCTCGTCGCCCTGCGTCAAAAAAACATCGGCATCAGGGCGGGATAATTTCATGGAGTGGGGAAAAGCTGGCCGGGATATTCGCCGTTTGCGACCAGCGAAGCGAGCGCCGCCTGCACGCGTGGTTTGTCCTCGCGATACGTCACGCCAAACCAGCTCGCCGTCGTCGGCAGCACCCGCACCGCCGCCTCACCCGCCGCGATCTGCTGCGAAACCGCCTCCGGCAAATAAAACTCCGACTTCAGCTCGCCGCCGCGCGTTTTCAGGAATTCCGCGAACTGCCGGTCCAGTGCCGTGAACAACGCCGGCGTGAACGCCCAGCAGTTCATCGAAACGATTTCCTCGCCCGTGAATTTCTTGCCAGCGAGCGCGCCGACTTCCTCGCGCAA
>FSTE01000047.1_pt1 | contig 15159 bp, 11 predicted proteins | sample 1637071 | NCBI WGS metagenome assembly FSTE01 (sample SAMEA3914818, study PRJEB12502) | metagenome | biome: forest; material: soil | place: Canada | collected 2010-06-26 | depth 0.1 m
CAGGCCCGCGACTACCGCGCCAAATTCGCCGCCCACCGCGCCGCCGTGACCGCCGCCTGCCGCGACTACGGCTGCGAAGCCCTCGCTCTGCGCACCGACGAGCCCCCGCTCGACGCCCTCCGCGCCTGCCTCGCCCGCCGCGACGGCCAACGCTGACGCATGAACTGGCTCAGCCCCAATTTCCTCTTCGTCGGCGCCGCGATCATTCTCCCGCTCGCGCTTCACCTCCTGCGCCGCCGCGTCACCCGCACCGTGCCGTTTCCCGCCCTGCGTTTTCTCGCGCCCAACCAGCCGCGCCAGCGCCGCCAGAATTTCTACCGCCGCCTTGTGCTCACCTTGCGCTGCCTCGCACTCGCCATGCTCGCCGCCGCCTTTGCGCGTCCGTTCTTCGGCGAGCCCGCCCCCGCCTACGCCTGCGCCTCGGTCGTGGTCATTGACAACTCCTTCAGTCTCCAAGCCGGCGACCGCTGGTCCCAGTTGAAATCCTGGACCCGCCGCGAAATCGGCAACTCGTCCCCCGGCGATACCATCGGCCTGCTCCTGATGAATCCGCGTCCGTCTTGGCTCGTGCCGCCCACCCGCGACACTGCCGCCGCCTTCGCCGCGCTCGACGCGCTGCCTCCCGGCTGGGAAACCACCCGCACCGAACCCGCCCTCCGCCTCGCCGCCGACACCCTCGCCGCCGCTTCCGCCCGCTCGCGCAAACTCATCTACCTCGGCGACCATCAGGCCGTCGGCTGGGCCGGCAGCGACTTCTCCAGAAAACTCCCGCCCGGCGTCGTAACGTCCTTCCCCGACGCCTCAACAAAGCCCCTCGCCAAACAAGCCGCGCTCCTGTCCGCCGCCGTCACCCAACCCTCCAGCGATACCGTCGTCGCCACCGTGACCGTCCGCAACTTCGGCCCCGCCCACAAACGCACGCTCCGCCTCTTCGCGGGCGACGACCGCACCGAACTCCACGCCGAACCGCTCGACCTCGCCGCCAACGAAACCCGCCCCGTTCGCCTGACCCTGTCCGCCGTCGCGCTATCGAAAGGTTGGATACGCTTCGCTCTCGACCCCGACGATCTCCCCGCCGACGACACCGCCTGGGCCCTCGCGCCCGCCGCCACCGGTGCGCGCCGCCTGATCCTCCTCGATCGCCCCGCCGCCGGTGCCGACGCCGACTACGCCGGCACCGCCTGCCAGACCCTCGCCACGCTCCCGCCCACGTTGCGCATCGCCCCGGTCCCGACTTCGCCCTGGCCCGCGCCCGCCGCCGCCATCCTCCGCAACGAAACCTCCTTCACCGGCGAAACCGCCGCCCGCCTCGACGCCTTCCTCGCCGCCGGCGGCTCCGCCTTCATCTTCCTCGACGGCGATGCCGCCCAACTCCGCTGGCTCGCCGCCCACGGCATCACGCCAATCGCCCTCCCCGACGGCGCGGCTCGCATCCGCGACTGGGCGGTTGATCACCCGCTCGTCGCCCCGCTCGCCACCGCCAACCTCCGCAGCCTCGTCGGCTGGACCTTCAAGCGCGGCTGGTCCCTCCCCGCCGATGCCGTAGAACCGCTCGCCTCGTGGAGCGACGGCACTCCGGCCTTCGGCGAACTCCGCATCGGCGCCGGCCGCGTGCTCATCGCCGGCTTCACCGCCGACCGCCGCGACGGCGACTGGCCGCTCGCCCCCGCCTTCGTGCCGTTTCTCCACCACGTCGCGCTTCACCTCCTCGACACCGGTCCGGTGACCGGCAACGCCGCCGTCGTCGGCCAGCCGCTCACCCTGCCCGACGGCCCCCCCGGCTCCTGGCACGCGCTCGCTGGCCCCGACTCCACCAAGCCACCCATCACCGTGTCCGCCGCCGTCACCCCCACCGCTCCCGGCGTTTACGAATGGTCGCGCGGCAACGAACGCAGCCTCTTCGCCGTCAACCTCCCGCCCGAAGAAAGCGACCTCGCCCCGTGGTCCGAAGGCACGCCTTGGAACCAGCTCGCCTCCACCGAACCCGCCGCCTCCTCCAACACCTCCGCGCGCATCAACCTCGCCGCCCAGGACGCTGAACAACAAAGCCCCCTCTGGTGGTGGTGCTTCGCCGCCATGGCCGTCTTCGCCCTCACCGAGCTCGCCTTCGCCAACCGCACCTCCCGATGAAATCCATCCTTTCCATTCTGGCCTGCACCAGCGTTCTCGCCGTCGCCCATGCCAGTCCCGCCACCGATCCCTTCGGCGGATCGTCCCCGTCGTGGACGGAATCCGTCGAAGCCGCCAAACCCCTGCGTCTCGAAATCTGCTTCGGCGAAATCGATTTGCCACCCCTCGTCAAAAAAAACTACGATACTGATCCTCAGCTCAACGCGATCACCCCGGAGTTTCTCGCGGCCGCCAAAATCCTCCGCATCGCCATCGCTCCCGATGACCAGGGCCGCCTCGACGCACCCGACAAGCTCACCGCCATCTACCGACTGAGAACCAAAGACACGGCGCACTCCCTCGATTTGAATCTTGTCCTCTCAACCGGAGGTCGCCGCGAAATCAACACGTCCGTCACGATCACCGATCAATGGATCCCCATGGGCGGCCTCACCCGCACGCAAGTCACCATCACGACCGACGGCAAGACCACGGAGACCCGAAAGAGCCTTCTAATCGCCGTCCGCCTAGTCTCCGCAAAGCCCTAGGCCCCTCCTCCGATGCATTCGCCCCACAACCCCGACCACCTCGTCCGCACCCAGCATCGCCGGCGTCGTCACACTACGCTCGTGTGGGCGCTCGCCTTCGCCGTGATCGCGGTCGCGCTCGCCGGGATGGACCATCTCGGTTGGTTCAAGTCCGGCCTCCTCGCCGGTCTGGGCTGCGCGGCCGTGGCGAGCGGGCTGATCATTCGCTGGATCATCCGCGCCCGCCGCATCGATACCGGCGCCGTCGCGCGCGATCTCGATAGCCAATGGTCTCTCCAAGCCCGCCTCGAGGCCGCCGCCGAACTCTCCGGCGACCAATCCGCCATGGCCGCCGCCCAACGCGCCGACACCGCCGCCAAGCTCGCCGGCCACCGCGCCCCGCGCGCCCTCGCCTGGCACGCCGGCCAGTTTGTCCTCATCGTCGCCCTGCTCCTGTTTCTGGCCGAGTCCGGCATATTCGGTTTCCGGATACTCTTCGCCAAGCCAGCTCCCGTCCCACCGCCACCGGCCGCAGACATCAGCGCCTCCATCGAATGGCGCTCCCCCGAAAGCGAACTCAAGGCCACCGCCATCGAGGAAATCCCCTTGGTCGCCGCCGCCGACAGCCACACCGGCTTTCGCGCCATGAGCCTCGAAGTCTCCGTCAACGGCGAGCCGCGCCTCTCCCGTCCGCTCGATGCCGCCACGCTCGCCGCCCTCGCCAAACCGGGCCCGCACCCCGTCAAACTCCCTCTCTATCTAGACGAAGCCGGCGCCGGCGAATTCGACATGGTCGCCTATCACCTCCGCGCCGACCGCACCACTAACCCGCCTTCGCCCGCTGTCACCTCGCCTCTTCAATTCATCCAGATCCGTCCCGCCCGCGAAGACGTTGGACGCATGAAAGCCGGCGCAGGGAAAGGCAAACTGGGCGAACTCTCCTCCATGATCGGCGCCCTCAAGGCCGCCCAGCTCGCGCTCCTGAAACAGAATTTCCTCCTCGCCCACGCACAGATTTCCAAGACCGACAAGGTCTGGACCGAGGCCAACACCACCGTCGCCGCCGACCAGAAAACCCTCGCCGGAAAAGTCGCCGAAGCCCGCACCTTCGCGATCGCCGAAGAGATGCCCACCCTCGTGGTGGACAACCTCACCCAGATCATTCCGCTGATGGAAGACGCCTCCGCGCTCATCGCCAAAACCAGCAACGAACCCGCCGCCCGTCCCCAAGGCCACGTCCTCGGTCTCCTGACCGAACTCGAAAAGCTCATCCGAAAAATCATCATCGAGGGCGGTGGTGGCTCGCCTCCGCCAAAAAATCCCGACCCCTTCAAGGACGACCAGCGCTACAAACTCCCGCCACGTGCCGAGACTCCTGCGGGCCAGCTTGAACAACTCGCGCAGGACCAGACCGAACAGGCCAAGAAAACCGAGCCCGCTCCCTCGTCTCCCTCGGCTTCCGCCCCCAAGCCTCCCTCCGCCGAAGATCAGGCCGAACTCGCCCGTCGCGCCGACGAACTCGCCAAAAATCAGCATCTCAGCCCCGACGCCCAAAAAGCCGCCGCCCAGGCCGCCCGCGATGCCGCCGCCGCCGCCAACCAGCTTAAGCAGGGCGATGTATCCGCCGCGCGGGCACCCGCCCAAGCCGCCGCTCAAACTTTGCGCGAAACCGCCGCCGCCCAGGAAAAAGCCGGACGCGAGGCCGCCCGCGCCCAACTCGAAGCCGCCCGCCGCGCCCTCGATGAAGCCGCCCGCGAACCCGACGCCGCCACCCGCGCCGCCAAACTCGACGCCATCGCCGCCGAGCTCCAGGCCGCCGCACGCGCGCAGCAAGAATCCGGCTCCGCCGAAGCCGCCCGTCAGCTCCAGGCCGCCGACCGTGAAGCCGCCAAGGCCGCCGAAGCCGCTCGCAAAGGCACCGATACCCCCGGCGACCAATCAGGAAATGCCCCCGGCAACCAACCCGGCGACATCAACCCCGGCACCGAACCCGGAAAAGCTCCAGGTGATCAACCGGGCGACACGCCCTCCACAAAACCCGGCGACAAACCCGGAGCCCAACCGGGTGATCAACCCGGATCAACGCCCGGCGATCAACCGGGCCAAACGGCCGTCGCAGATCCCACCGGCGATCTCCAGATGACCGTCTCCCTTCCCGGCGCTGGAAAAGATCCCGGCAAGGAACCCGGAAAAGACAGCTCCGGCCAAACTCCCGGCCAAGGCCAAGGCGAAGGCAAAGGTGAAGGCTCCGGCAAAGAGCCCGGCGATAAACCAGGTTCCGGCAAAGGTTCGGGTCAAGGTGAAGGCCAAGGTCAAGGATCAGGCCCGGGATCAGGCTCCGGTTCCGGTTCGGGCATGGGTTCAGGCTCGGGGACCATTCCGAGCCTCGTCCCCGCCGACCGCGCCGGCCAAACCGCAGCCAACGCACAGGCCGCCCTCTCTGATCGCACCGAGACCATCAATCGCGCCGCCCGCCAACTCGAGCGAGGCTCCGGTTCGGGCTCGGGCGCCGGCACAGGCCCGGGCCAAGGCTCCTCGCTCCCCGCGCCCAACGCCCGCACCACCGACCTCATCCTTGGCGCCCAACTCGCCCAAGCCGTTCTCGCCACCCCCGAAGCCGCCAAGCTCGCCAACACCATCGTCAACCAAGTCCGCCGCGAACCCTCGGGCACCGCCAACGTCGTCATGCCCGCCGACCTTCGCGGCGCCGCCGACCGGCTCCGCCTTCTCCTCGCCGCCGCGCTCTCCGATGATCGTCGCGACGAAACCGTCCGCCGCTTCAACCCAGAGGACATCGACCCCGCCTACCGCGAAGCCGTCGAGTCCTACTTTGAACGCCTCTCGCGCGAAGCGCGCAAACCATGACGTCCACCGTCGAGTCATTTTCATGGCGTTTCGGCGGACCGCTCGCCGGCCTGCCGCCCTCGCTCGCATGGTCCATCCTTGGCGCCATCGGCATCGCGGGCGCGGTGTGGATCATCATCGGCTACCGCCACACGCTCGTCTCGCTCACCCCGCGCCGCCGCCTCGTATTGTCCGCCCTCCGCCTATTCGTGTGGCTCCTCCTGCTTGTCGCCCTCGCCGGCCCCACCCGCATCCAGCGCACCTACGCACAAAAAGAAACGCGCCCTCTCGCCGTCCTCATCGACCGCTCCGACAGCATGACCGCCGCCGATAACCGCGGCGCCCGCCGTGCTGACGACGCCCTCCGCCGCTGGCGCGCGCTTTCCCCCGCCGCCCTCGAAACCTTCGGCGCAACCCGAACCTTCGCGTTTGCCGACGACTTCACCTCCATCTCCTCGCCCGAGGCAAACGCCCGCCTCAAAACCGGCGGCACCCGCGTCTTCGGCGCATTGCAACGCACGCTCGCCGAGGCTCCGCCCGGCGGCTGGGGCGGCATCGTCGTGCTCACCGACGGCCTCGACACAAGCGGCGAAGAAACCGGCGCCGCGCTCAACGACACCGTGCGCACCGCCCTCGCCGCCGCCACGCCCGTCTTTCCCTTGCCCGGTCGCAACCGTTTCGCCGGCGGCGAATTTCTCTCGCTGCGCGATCTCAGCGTCCCCGCGCGCGTTCCGCCCCGCAGCACCTTCCGCCTTGAGATCACCCTCGACAGTTTTCAATCCGCCCCGCGCACCCTCCCGTTGCGCCTGAAAGTCGGCGATACCTGGCACGATCCCGAAAACCTCCGCCTCGACACCGGCCGCCGCGCCCTCGCGTGGAGCGTCGAACTGCCCGCCGGTGCACCCGGTGTCATCCCCATCGAACTCGTCGCCGGCAACGCACCCGACGCCCCTCGCGCCCATGCCGAAGTCCTCGTCTCCAAGCCCGACTCCACCCGCATCCTCTATTACCAAGGTGCGCTCGACTGGGGCTACCGCTTCCTCGCCGACATCCTCCGCCGTGATCCGTCCTTCACGCTCACCACTATTTTCAACCTCGCCCCCGACGGACGCCGCCGCGCGCCCTCACAGGTTGAAACATTACCCGAACTTCCCGACACCGCCGCCGGCTACGACGCATTCGACATGGTGGTGCTCGCCAACGCCACCGCCGCCCAGCTCTCCGCCGCCCAGCAGGCCGCCCTCTCCGCCTGGGTCGGCACCGGCGGTGTGCTCCTCTTCCTCGCCCCCGACAACGACGCCACCCGCGGCTTCGCCGGCTCAGAACTCGAAAAAATGCTCCCCGTCGTTTTCGCGGATGCCGCCCCCTCCGCCGGCGAAGACCCCAAGGTCACCGACTTCCGCGAACGCATGCGCGAGGTCGGCGGCTCGCGCGAAAGCATGGAGGTTCCCTTCGCCCGCGACGCCGCCCGCAACACCCGCGCGCCCGCCCTTTCCGCCTTCGCCTGGGAACCGAACGCCTCCGAACTCTTCGGCTCCGATCTCGCCAAAACCTCCCCTCTCTTCGCCAACTACGCCCGCGTCGCCCGCGCCAAACCCGGCGCCATCGTCCTCGCCCGCCATCCCCGCGACCTCGCCCCCGCATCCGGCGAACACGCCATCCTCCTCGCCTTCCAACGCTACGGACGCGGCCAGAGCGCCGTCCTCACAAGCGACGCCCTCTGGCGCTGGAAACTCAACCAACCCAGCGCGGAACGCGGTGTGGAAAAGTTCTGGCAGAACCTCCTCGCCTGGCTCGGCCGCGAACGCCCGCGCAGCCTGCGCTTCGATCACGCCCCCCTGCAGGTCCAGAAGGGACAGGAGATTCTGGTGCGCATCGCCGGCGCCACGACCCCCGTCACCGTGACCGCCCGCGCGGAAATACTTAATAGCTCGCCAACCATCACCCTCGCCGCCGCCGGCGATGAAAAAGGGGTCCGCCTCTTCCGCTGGACCCCCGCCGCCGACGGTCCCTGGGTGCTCTCCGCTCGCGCCGGCGCCGGTGAGCCGGTGCGCCATTGGCTCAACGTCACCGGCCGGACCAGCGGCGAAAACTCCGGCCTGCCCACGGACGAAGCCTTTCTTCAAACCCTCGCCCAGCGCACCGGCGGCACCCTTCTCGGCGACACCCCGCCGCCCGCCTGGCGCGACGCCGCCGGCCAGGCCGCCGCCCTCCTCCGCGAAACCGCCGAACCGCTCTGGCATCAGGGATGGATTTTAGCCGCCATTTTGTCAGGCTACGCGCTGGAGCTGGTCCTCCGCCGCCGCTGGCAGCTCCTGTAACTGAAATTCAACGACAAGGCCCCCATGAACCGCAAAGAATTCCTCCGCCTCATGGCCGTCGGCGGCGCCGCCTTCCTCGGCGGCAAGGTCGTCGCCCGTGCCGCCGACGGACTCGTCACCGCCAAGACCGGCCCGAGCATCCCGTGGGGCCGCCTTCGTTTCCGCGGACGCGACATGAACCAAGGCATTGATGCCGACGACTGGGGTGTCCACCCGAACGGCGACCTCAACCTCATCCAGCACCTCGACGAAAACACCACCGTCAACATTGCCTCCAAGTGGAACGTCGCCGACGTCGCCAAGCTCGACGAGCTCCAGCACTACCCGTTCCTCTTCATGCACGCCGAAGTGCCGCCCGACTTCGCCGACGCCGAACGCGCCAACCTCCGCGAATACCTCCTGCGCGGCGGCTTCCTCTTCGCCGAAGACTGCGTGATCGGCAACGCCCGCATGGGCCGGGATTATCGCAACGATTTCCTCTTTCGCCGCATGGCCGAATACGAGTTCTCCAAGATTCTCCCCGAGGCGAAGCTCGAGCGCCTGCCCTACGACCACCCCGTCTTCCACACCGTTTACGACTTCAGGAACGGCATGCCCCACATGCAAGGCACGCCCCACGGTTTGCACGGGCTCATCCTCAACGGCCGCGTCGTCGCCCTGCTCAGTCCCAGCGATCTCCACTGCGGCTGGACCAATGGCGACAACTGGTTCGGCCCCGGCCAGAACCGCATCGCCCTCCAGATGGGCGCCAACATCTACGCCTACGCGATGACGAGCGCGTAACTCCCGTGACGCGCCGCCTCCGCCTTCTGCTCGTCTCGCTGCTGCTTGCCGCCGGCGGCCTTCGTGCCGAATCCGACTACACATCTCCGGTCAACTCCGCGCCTCCCCGCGGCGGCCGCGTGGGCTGGGCCCGCCTCATCAGCGATGACCCCGAGTGGCAGCGCCACACCCGCAGCGACAACAATCTCTCCGACTACATCAAGAACCGCACCAGCCTGAATCTCGATCCCGTCTGGCACACCGCCGACCCGACCAAGCTCGACGATCTCGCGCTCTACCCGCTCATCTTCTCCACCGGCCTCGCCACGATCCGCGACGCCTCCCGCCAGAAGAACCTCTCCGAATACCTCGGACGCGGCGGCTTCCTCATCGTTGATTCCTGCATCAACCACGATGTCACCCCTAATCCCGACGTCTTCCTTGCCGACAACACCGCCATCTTCCGCGCGATTCTCCCCGGCTGCGTGGTGCGGGCGTTTCCGCCCGGCCACGAGCTCTACTCCTGTTTTTTCAACCTGCGCGAAAAACCGCCACACACCTACCACGACGCCGTTTACGATCCGCGCTGGGCGCGCCATCCGCTCTACGGCGTGTTCACGTCCACCGGGCGCCTCGCCGCCGTGCTCAGCCTGAGCGGGCTCCAATGCGGCTGGGACCGCATGCCCGGCCCCAACGGCCACACCGAGCAGTGCATGCAGATGGTCGTGAACATCTACGTCTACGCCATGACCCGCTGACCCCGCGCCGTAAACCGGCGCGGTTTTACCCCGGTAAATTTGCTCTATTGATAGAGTAAATTTGCCCGCACGAAGCCCGCTTCTCTCTCTGCTTTCATGACGGGATCGTTAGGATTTTCAGAATCCCCACACCCCTATGACTTGCCTGAGCGAATTCAAAAGCACCGAGACCCGCCAGCTCACCACCTTCGATCTTGAGAAGAAATCCAAGACGCTACCCGTTCGTCGCGGCGAAAAATTATCCCTGCCCGAAGTCAAAGGCTCCGGCTGCATCACGCAGTTTTGGATGACCTTCCCCGGCTGGTTCTGGCAGCACTGGGACCGGACGGCCCCCTCTTCCCAGACACTCCTCAAGACCCTCGTCATCCGTATTTTTTGGGACGGCGAAACCCGCCCCGCCGTCGAGGTCCCCATCGGCGATTTCTTCGGCAACGGCCTCTGCGAAATCTCCAACTTCACCTCGCGCTACTTCGGCATGTCGAGTGGCGGCTTCTTCTGCAAATTCCCCATGCCCTTCCACAAGGGCTTCCGCATCGAGTTCGAAAACAAGGACGAACACGTGGACACCGACGTCTTCGTCAACGTGCTCTACCAGCTCACGGACACACCCGCTGCGAACCACGCCTATTTCCACACGCACTTCCACACCGGCGGCAACCCGGGCCCGGACCCTGTCACGATTCTCGAAGCACACGGACGCGGCCACTATGTCGGCTGCACGCTCTCCATGCAGGCGAAGGAACAATCCTACCTGAGCTATCTGGAAGCCCCTGAATACGTCGGCGTGGACGACGATTGGGAAACGCCCCGCATCACCGGCACCGGTCTGGAGGATTACTTTCTCGGCGGCTGGTATTTCCGCGAAGGGTTGTTCACCGGCGAGCTGCACGGAGTTCCGTCAAAGGACACCCTCAACTCCAGCATCGCGATGTATAGGGCCCACGACGAGGACGCCATCCACTTTAAGAAACGCATCCGTTTTCAATTCGTGAATCCCTGGGCGCCCGATCGCCTGAAACCCTTCGTGTATTCCTCCGCCGCGTTTTTCTACTTGGACAGTCCCGCGGGACAGGGCCCCGGCATCCCCGACCGGAAAGACCTCCTCTGCTGGTATCGCATCAAAGACACCGACCACCTCAGCGTGCCGTAAACAAGCTCCGTGGTATTTCCGGACGTAGGAGCCTGCTTGCAGGCGATGGTTTATGCGCGGCTGATGGTCCGCGAATCGCCTGCAAGCAGGCTCCTGCACCACGGAAACCCCAAGCCTCCGGCCCTCCTCTCACAACCCCAGCAGCGATCCGTTGCGTTTCAACCACCGCTCCGCGTCACGCCACTCGGGGCACACTTCCTCGACGCGCGCCCAAAACCGGTCGGAGTGGTTCATCTCCTTAAGATGCATCAGCTCGTGGTGGATGATGTAGTCGCGCACAAAATCCGGCGTCTGCACAAGCCGCCAGTTGAGCGAAATCACCCCGCCGATCGTGCACGAACCCCAGCGCGTGCGTTGGTTGCGCACGGTGATCTCCGTCACCTCCATGCCCGTCACCGCCGCGAGTTCCCACGTGCGCGCCGGCAGCTCGATCTTCGCCACCCGCAGCAGGTGCGCCTCCAACGTTGGCCGCAGGTCGCCATCGAGCCGCGGCACGCGAAACACATCAGCCGCCAGGCACACTTGCGGACGCTCGCCCTCCACGGCTTTGCGGATCTCCGTGAGTTCGCCGCGCCAAAGCACATGCGTGCCCAGCGTCCACACCGCCGCGCCGCGCGGACGCTGACGCTGCCGTTCCCGCGCGCGTTCCAACCACTCGCGATGCTCCTCCACAAAAACCCGCGCCTCCCGTTCGCTCCCGCGCACCGGAATGATCGCCACCGCCACGCCATCGCGCCGCAGCGTGAGCCGGTAGCGATGCGCGCGCGGACTGCGCTCGAACACGACATCAGGACGCTCTTCCACGGACGGCGGCCCCTTGTGCACGCCGGCCTCCGGCGCGAACAGACCGAAGAGACTTTGTTGCCCGGGATCGTTCACGTTTGAGCTGCGAGTAAACCCATCCCCGGGCCCGGCGCCAGACCAGAACCACGCCCCACCCCTTTCCTTCGCTTCTCTACCCGCCACGTTTTCCTCCACCACCAAAATCCAAAACCAGTTTGTCACGTAATACGTGACAAACTTTCTCAAATAATTATCCTTATTATTTATACGATATCGAATTATAGCCGGATCAGTTGCCAACTAAAGCCCCCGTCCTTCACCTCCAGCCACGCAAAGCTGCACACACTCGCACGCGGATAAGAGATGCAGCCGGGGCTCAGCCAGCGCGTACCCCGCACATCGACCTCGTCGCGCGGCACGTGCAGATGCCCATGCAACAACACCCGCACCCCCGCCGGCGCACGCCTTGGCGGGATGTGCACGAGATGAAAAGTTACCCCGCCCCGTGTGAGATTGAGCGTAAGCGGCCAGCCCGCGTAGCCGTCGTTGTTACCCTGCACGACCTTCAACGGCACCCCGAGCATCTCAAACTCCACCAGCGTCTCCGGCGCACACACGTCGCCGAGATGCCAGATCTCGTCCGCCCCGCGTAAAAGCCCGGGCAGTTCCGGCGGATACCGGTCATGGGTGTCGGCGATGACCGCGATGCGCATCCAACCCAAGGTGCACGACACCGGCCCGATGTCATGCGGTTTTCTCACCCATCCGCGAAGGTCCTGCTTCAAATGAGGCCACTCCCACTGCAAACCTTTGCCGGCCGGGCAACAGGGCGCAGAGTAGGATTGCCCTTTTCGACGGGGGGCTTTGGGGTGTCCGCGTTTTTTCCGGCTCTGGTCACTCTAGCCGGATCGCCTTCCTTCCAACCCGATACCACCACCGTCATGTCTTCCTCTTCCGAATATTCCCTCGATACCGCCGATCAGCGCATCAGTTACGGCATCGCCTTGAACATGGGCGCCAACATCGCCCGCCAAGGCGGCGTCGAAATCGACCTGTCGGCGTTTCTCGTCGGCCTGCAGGACGGTCTCAACGGCGCGAAGCCCCGCGTGTCGGAAGCCGATCTCCAGGCCGCGTTCCAAGGTGCGCAGGCCAAGATCGAGGCCGCCGCCGCCGCGGGCGCCGCCAAGCAGGCGGAATCGGGCAACAAATTTCTCGCCGACAACAAAGCCCGCAAAGGTGTCGTCACCACCGATTCCGGTCTCCAATACGAGGTACTGACCGAGGGCAAAGGCGCCAAGCCCAACCCCGACCAGACGGTCGAGGTCCACTACCACGGCACATTGATTGACGGCACGGTGTTCGACAGCTCGGTGAAGCGCGGCGAGACGATTTCATTTCCCGTCACCGGCGTTATTCAAGGCTGGGTCGAGGCGCTGCAGCTCATGGCGGTCGGCTCCAAGTGGAAACTCTTCATCCCCGCCGATCTCGGCTACGGCAACCGCGCGCAGGGAGCGATCCCGGCGGGTTCGGTGCTGATCTTCGAGGTCGAGCTGATCGGGATTGAGTAAGGAATGGGATCGCGGAGGCGATCTACTAACCAAATACTAATTTATACTAATTAGTATTTGGTTGCTAAACTACTAAACTGATTTAAATCAGTAGAAAATTAGTAGTTTCATGAAAATCCCCCAATCCCCAAAACCGTTCCATAAACTTTATAACAACATTGGTGGTGATCGCTTTAAAGAATTATTGGACTTCGTGGCCATTCTTGGCGCTAAGGATGATTATCTGCATTGGAATGAAGTTCGGCGTCGGCCTGCACCCGAAGGGCTTACACATGAAGAGTGGTGGCTACTGATAAAATGGGGGCGACTTTCAAAGCTACGCGACTTGGCGTTGCGTGATAAAAACGGGCAGTTTTTTAAGTTTTCTTTGCCTGACCGGTTGTTGGAGCAGTTGCACGCGATTGATCGCGGCCTTGGTTCAGCTTGGAATCTACCCGAGGCGGTGACCAATCCCGCGACGCGCAATGAATATGTCGTAAGTTCTCTCATTCAGGAATCGATCACCTCAAGCCAGCTGGAAGGTGCGGTGACCACGCGCGAAGTGGCCAAGGCGATGTTACAAAGCGGCCGACCGCCGCGCGACACGAGCGAGCGCATGATCCTGAACAATTATCGGACCATGCAACGCATCATGGATCTGCGCGACCAACCGCTCACTCCGGAGTTGGTGTTTGAACTTCATCGCCGGGTGACCGAGGAGACTTTGGACAAGCCGGACGCGGCCGGGCGTTTTAGGCGGGCCGATGAACTGATTCGCGTCGTGGATTTGGAGGGCACAGTGTATCACGAACCGCCGGCGGCCGCAGAATTGCCGGAGCGGCTTGCAGCCATGTGCGCCTTCGCGAACGGCACCACTCCCGACTTCTTCATCCATCCCGTCATCCGGGCCATCATTCTTCATTTCTGGCTGGTCTACGATCATCCGTTTGTAGACGGCAACGGACGCACTGCACGGGCACTCTTTTACTGGGCGATGCTGCACCAGGGATTTCGCCTGTTTGAGTTCATCTCGATCTCGCAGATTTTGCTGAAAGCGCCTTCGCAATACGCGGTGAGCTTTTTGCACACCGAGACAGACGGCAACGATCTCACGTATTTCATCGTGCATCAGGCCGAGGTGATTCAGCGCGCGGTGCTGGCGCTTCACGATTACGTCAACCAAAAGACCGCCCGCTTGAAAGAGGTCGAAAAATGTCTGCGGGGACTGGGGGACCTCAATCATCGCCAGCAATCTCTGCTCGCACACGCGTTCCGCCATCCCGACACGCGTTACACCATCGAAGGCCACAAGAGCAGCAACGGCGTGGCTTATCAGACCGCGCGCACGGATCTCCTGAATTTGGTCGAGCGGGGATTAATGGTCACGAGCAAGGTTGGGAAAGCCTGGGTATTTCGCATCGTTGCAGACATGCAGGAGAAATTGTCGGGCTTGGCATCCGCCCCCGCTCTAACGGGCACGGATACCGCAACGCTTCCACTTGGACTCAAGGTAACGCCAAAAAAATAATTTAATCCAGGCTCACGCCTTCTACGATCAGGCGGAGGCTGTCGAGGCGGAGGCGGGCGTTTTCGATGGCGGTGCGGACTTGCAGGACCTGCTTCTTCGCCAAGTCGATTTCATCGGGACGCACGTTGTCGTTCAACTTGCCGAGATCGACGAGGCGCTGGAGGTCCGCCGTGAGGACGGCGGCGGCGCGTTCGCGGGCGGCTTTTTTCAGCGTCAGCGTGCGTGCCGTCGCCCGTTCAGTGGCGGCTTCGACGAGATTTTTGAGGAGCGTGCCGTTGAATCCGGGGCGTTCGAGGAAACGCGGGAGCGGGGCGTCTTCGACGTCGTCAGTCAGGCGGGAGTAGTTCGTATCCTCGGTGAGATCCTTGCCGTGGATGTCCACGAGCACACGCACCGGCGTGGGCGCCAGGAATTGGTCCACGTGCCAGCGGGCGTCGGCCACGGTTTCGAGAACGAAGACGGCTTCGAGGAGGAGATTGGGTTTGTCGGCTTCGAGCACGCAGAACGACGTGCTGCCGGCGGGCGAATCGATAAGGAGATCAATCGAGTCCTGCACGAGCGGGTGGTCGGCGGAGATGAAGCGGATGTCTTCGCGGGCGATGGCGCGTTTGCGGTTGTAGGTCGCCAACATGCCGTCGCGGGGGATCGACGGGAAGCCTTCTACATAGGCGTGATTCGCGTCGAGGTTCACGTCGCCGTCTTCGTGTTCGCTGACGCGGACGCCGAAATGATCGAAGAGGTCGGTGAGGATTTTTTTGAGGAACGGGTCGGCGTCGGCGGCGCGCACGCGGTCAATCACGGTCTTGGCGACGTCGCGGTTGAAGGAGTTC
>FSTE01000156.1_pt1 | contig 15120 bp, 12 predicted proteins | sample 1637071 | NCBI WGS metagenome assembly FSTE01 (sample SAMEA3914818, study PRJEB12502) | metagenome | biome: forest; material: soil | place: Canada | collected 2010-06-26 | depth 0.1 m
GACTTCGACGAGGCGGTCGAGCGCATCTGCTTCCACGACGCGCCCGTGCGGCCCGCCGCTTAAGTCCACTTTCTTCATTCCAACGACATGATCATCGACTCCCGCTATCTCGAACTGGCCAAGGGCCTCACCTCGTTTTCCTGCGAACTCAAGAAGGGCGAACGCGTCCTGATCGACGCCTTCGACATTCCCGACGCGATGGTGATCGCGCTCATTCGTTCGGTTCGTGCACGTGGCGCCCATCCCCATGTGAACATCCACCGCGCCCGCGTCACCCGCGAGCTCATGCTCGGCGCCGAGGAGGCCCAATATGCGCCGCACGCCGATGTGGAGTTGAAACGCATGGAGAAAATGGACGCCTACATCGCGTTGCGCGGATCGGATAATATTTTCGAAAACTCCGATATTCCTTCGTCGCGCGTGCAACTTATCTCCCGGATCATGAAGCCGGTGCTCGATCATCGCATCAACAAGACCAAGTGGGTCGTGCTCCGCTGGCCCACCTCAGCCATGGCCCAGCAGGCGGCGCTGAGCACCGAGGCGTTCGAGGATTTTTATTTCAAGGTTTGCACGCTCGATTACGCCCGCCTCATCCCCGGCATGAAGGCGCTCAAGGCCCTCATGGACAAGACGGACCAGGTTCACCTCAAAGGTCCGGGCACCGACCTGCGTTTTTCCATCAAGGGCATCGGCGCGTGCGAGTGCGGCGGGCAGCGCAACATCCCCGATGGCGAGGTGTTTTCCTGCCCGGTGAAGGATTCCGTCGAGGGTGTCGTGCAATACAACGCGCCCACGGTCTATCTCGGCACGTCGTTCGACAGCATCCGCCTCGTTTTCAAGAAGGGGAAGATCGTCGAGGCGACCTCCAACAACACGAAGCGTCTCAACGAAATTCTTGATAGCGATCCGGGCGCGCGCTACATCGGCGAATTCGCCATCGGATTTAATCCGCACATCCTCGAGCCGATGCGCGACATCCTTTTCGACGAGAAGATCGCGGGCAGTTTCCACTTCACGCCCGGCCAGGCCTACGAGGGCTATGGCAACGGCAACAAGTCGCAGGTCCACTGGGACATGGTGAACATCCAGCGTCCGGAGTGGGGCGGCGGCGAAATCTGGTTCGACGGAAAACTCATCCGCAAGGACGGCATCTTCGTCCCGAAAGCGCTGCACAAGCTGAATCCCGACTACCTGCTGGCTGGAAAGTGAGCGGACTCATGGCGCTGAAAGATTATATTCAGGCGCTGCCCAAGACCGAGACGCACCTGCATGTCGAGGGCGCGCTGCCGTATGAATTGCTGCACGCGTGGAAGCCGGCAACCTATCCGCTGAGTCCTGTGTTTCACGCGGCGAATTTCAGACATGAGAGCTTTCCTGAGTTCGACGGGATTTTGCTCGGTCATGCGTTGCCATGGTTTACCTCGGCGGAGCGTTATCACGACGCGGCCAAGGCGATCTTCGCCAAGCATGTCGCGCAAAACGTGCACTATGTGGAGACCAGTTTTCATCTGCCGGTTGCAGGGTTTATCAACGTGCCCGCACGCGAAATCATCGCGGCGATCCGCTCCGCGGTTCCGAGTGGGTTGGAGGTGAGGATTTTCGCGGGGATGCTGCGCCCCGATTACGCCGGGCCGATGCAGGCGGTGATCGACGACCTTGAAAACTGGGACGGTCTCGCCGGGGTGGATCTGCACGGTTTCGAGCCGGTGCTGACGGAGCCGTGGACGGCCAAGGTTTGGGCGCGCCTGCGCGCCGCCGGTAAAATCACCAAGGCCCATGCGGGCGAATTCGACGGCGCGCATCGCGTGCGCGAGGCCATCGAGCAGCTCGGTGTCACGCGCATCCAGCATGGTGTGCGTGCGATCGAAGATCCGGCGGTGGTCGCATTGGCGGCGGCGCGCGGGGTCACCTTTGACGTGTGTCCGATCAGCAATGTGAAGCTCAAGGTGGTGCCATCGATGGCCGACCATCCTTTGCGCGCGCTGATGCAGGCGGGTGTGCGTTGCACGATCAGCACGGACGATCCGCTGGTTTTTGCCAATACGGTGAACGACGAATATGCCGCGCTCGCCAACGAAGCGGGGTTTTCACGCGCCGAACTCGCCCGACTGGCCGTCAACGGCTGGAAGGTTGCCGACGTGCCTGCGGCGACCCGCGCGCGCATGGTTGACGAGATTGATCGCCTTGCCCGCGAAAGCCGCTGAAGGTCGGGCGCTATCATGGCCAACACCTACACCGTTCCCGAAGGCATCCGGCGCGCGCGCGCCGACAAAGTGTTGGCGGCAGCCTTCCCCGAGCATAGCCGGGTCGCGTTCCAACGGTCGCTGGATGCGGGGCTGGTGAGCCGCGGTGAAAAAATTCTGGATCGCAGCGCCGAGGTGAATGAGGGCGAGGTGATCACATTTTCGTTTCCAGAAGTCGTGCCGACCGAGCTTAGGGCGGTGGATATTCCGCTCGACGTGATTTTTGAGGACAAGCATCTCCTCGTGATCAACAAGGCGGCCGGCATGGTGGTTCACCCCGGAGCGGGCACCGCCGAAGACACGCTCGTGCATGCGTTGCTTTCTCACTGCAAAGGCAGCCTGAGCGGCATCGGCGGGGTGGAGCGCCCCGGCATCGTGCATCGTTTGGATCGTGAAACGTCCGGCGTGATGATCGTTGCCAAGACCGATGCGGCGCATCGCGGGCTTGCCGAACAATTTGCCGCGCGCACGTCGCACAAGGAATACCTCGCGCTGGTGGACGGCGTGCCCGGCCTCATGAGCGGAAGCATGCGAAAGCCCATCGGGCGCAATCCCACGCAGCGGCACAAGATGGCGATTGTTGAGGGCCCAGGCGGACGTGATGCGCACACCGACTGGGAGCGCGTGGAGGCGTTTGGAGGCGATTTGGCGTCACTCATCCGCTGCACGATTCACACGGGACGCACGCACCAGATCCGCGTTCATATCAAGGCGCTCGGGCACATTTTACTGGGCGACGTGGTTTATGGGTGGAAAGACAGTCCGCGTCTGCCAATCCAGCCGACGCGGGTGATGTTACATGCGGAGCATCTGGTGCTCACGCATCCGATCACGGGCAAGCCGCTCGATCTGCACGCACCGTTGCCGAAGGATTTCGAGAAGCTGTTGAAGGCGCTGCGCAAGGAAGTGAAGCTGGCGCCGACAACGATTAAACGCGGTCTTCGCAGTCCGACCAATAAACGCGGGGATGGCGTGATTGCCAAGGCGGCCAAGGCCAAGCCGGTCAAGAAGCGGATGTCGCGCAAGGGGAAGTAGCGTAGACGCGGCGTCCCGCCGCGTTGGCTGAAGGCGTCATCGGAAACGCGGCAAGATAGCCGCGTCTACTTTTGATCCAACGCATTCGCCGCGAGCCCCCAGCGGAGATTGTAGAGCGAGTGGTGGAACGCTTCGATGCGGCCGACGTCGGCGATGGTGATCATCGTGACGAGCGCGGCGGGAAAAACATCGGCCCGGCCGGCGGGCAATCCGGGAAACTGAAGGCGTTGTTCAAGCGTGAGAGGAGCCAGCTTTTCGAGCAGAGCACGCAATTCGGTGACGTTGATCACAGGGGAAGTGGCGGTGAGAGTCCGGCCGTCTTGCGCGCCACGAATCAGGCGCACGGCCGTCATGCTGCCACCGGCAAAGACCGTCTGACTGTGCGGCAGGTCGAAGCAAAAACCGCTCCGCGCGAGTTCGTCACGAGTGTGGGCGGCGATGGCGTCACGTGCCTCCGGTGAAAACGGTGCGGCCGGATCGGCGACGAAGCGTTCGGTGAGGCGCACGCAACCGAGGCGGAGGCTCAGGCCCTGAGCGATGACGCGGTTCTTAAAAGTCAGGCATTCGAGGCTGCCACCGCCGAGATCGAAAACGTGAAAATCGTGAAACGTGGCGAGCGCCGGATCGCAGGTGAGGCCGCGGCCGATGAGGTTGGCCTCCTCGTCGCCGGAGAGGATGCGGATGGTCTGCCCGGTGGCGGCGAGCACGCGGGCGCGGAACTCGGCGCCGTTGAGCGCGTCACGCACGGCGCTGGTGGCGACGAGGATGGTTTTGGCGGGCTTGAATAGGGCGGCGTCGGCGAGCAGTTCCTGGATGGCGGCGAGGCCGCGCGCCATGCCTTCTTCGGTGAGGCGAGGCTCGGCCTTGCTGATGCCTGCGCTGATGCGGGCGTCGATGGTGCGGCCTTTGAGGGAGACGAGGTCTCCGTCGGGCTGGCGACAGGCGACGAGAACCTTGATCGAGTTGGAGCCGATATCGATGACGGCGACGACGGGTGAATCGGACATAACAACGGAGTTTAAACCACTGATGAGCACTGAAGGGCACTTATTACTGAATGATGAATAGTTCGGATCAGTGTCATTCAGTGCTCATCAGTGGTTAATGGGGTTGGTTATCAGAGCACGAAGTCGGCCGGGGCGATGAGGACGACGAATTCGCCTTTCAGGCTGCCTTTTAGCAGGCGGTCGCGGACGTCGGCGGCGCGGCCGATGAGGAAGGTTTCGTGGAGCTTGGTGACTTCCTTGGCGATGCAGACCACGCGGTCGGGGCCGAGGGTGGCGACGATCTCCTCTGCGAATTTGTCGATGCGGTGGCAGCTTTCGTAGAGCGCCAGGGTGAAATCGAAGTCGCGGTATTTCTCCAGGAAGGCGGTGCGGGCGGCGGTTTTGGCAACGAGGAAACCGGCGAAGAGAAAGCCGTTGGTGGGGAGTCCGCTGGCGCTGAGCACGGCGGCGACGGCGCAGGCGCCGGGCACGGGGACGACGGGGAGTCCGCGACGGCGGCAGGCGCGGACGATGCGGAAACCGGGATCGCTGATGGCGGGCGTGCCGGCGTCGGACACGACGGCTACGGATTTGCCGGCGGCGATCTGGTCGGCGAGGCGTTCGGCGACTTCGATTTCGTTATGATCGTGGTAGGCGACGAGCTCACGGCGTAGGCCGTAGCGGGTAAGCATGCCGCCGGTGGTTCGTGTGTCCTCACAGGCGATCAGGTCAACGGCCCCGAGGATGGCACGGGCGCGCTCGGTGAGGTCGGCGAGGTTGCCGATGGGCGTGGCGACGACGTAGAGGTGGCCGGGCTGCGGCGTGAGCGAGTGGTTGACAGGGGCATCGGCCATGAAGGGATGTCAGCCGATTGACGGCGACGGGCAAGCCCGGTCCTGGATAGGCGCAAAAAAATCCGGCCCTTGTGAGGCCGGATTTTGAAGGAGGTTAGTAGCCGCCGCCGCTGCCGGGGCTGCCCATGCCGCCCATGCCGGGGATGCCGCCTTCCCAGCTGGCGGGCCGGCTCCATGGGATGGTGCTGTCCTCGGCGGTCTTGGTGGCGCAGCCTGAAGTGAACAAGGCGGCACCGAAACCAGCCAAGGCCAAGCCTGCAAGGACGAGCTTTTTGCGAAGCGGCATAAATTACGGTGCAACCACCAAGGTGGCGACGTCGCCCTTGCCGAGGCTGCCATGGAGAGAATCGGTGATGACCTGGGCGATGGAGTAGCTGTCATCAACGCTGCTGACCTGGGCGGTGGCGACGGTGGTGGTGCCGCGGGTGATGTTGAATTTCTGGTTAACTTGCACGCCCTTGGCGGCACCGAGGTTGATGACGACGAAGCCGTTTTGCGCACCGATGCTTACGACCTGGCCGCTCAAGCCGACCGCGGGAGCAACAGGGGCTGGCTTGGTGGTGGTGGTGCCGTCGGCGTTGGTGACGACGGTGGCGGCCGGCTTGCCGGCTTCCAAATCGGCCACCTTGGTCTGCAGGGTCTCGATGGTCTTCTTGTAATTTTCGATTTCCTCGGGGGAAACGGCGGCCAGCTTGGCGGAGGCGAGGTCGCGCTTGAGGCCGGAAATTTCGTCGTTGAGGGCCTTGGCGGCGTCGTCCTTGGCGGTGACTTGGTTGGTCAACTGGTCGACGTTGCGGGCGAGTTCCACGTTGCGGTTGTCCGCAGAGGTGAGCTTGGACTTGGCGTCACCGAGGTCGCTGTCGAGCGAGGCGAGGCGCTTTTGAAGGCCGTCGATCTGGGAGCTGGCGTCGGTTACCTTGGCTTGTTCGGCGGTAGTGCGTCCTTTTTCTTGGACGATTTGCTGTTCCAGCTTGGTCTTGGTGTCGCCAATTTGGAAATAGAAGAACGTGGAGGCGGCCGAGCCAAGAAGCGCGATCACGCACAAAACGAGGGTAAGGGATTTCATAAGGGGAAGTTCTGCCAAGTCTCACCAGCGCGAACCGCGTTGAAAAGGGAAAAGTTTCTCAAAAGCGGATTCAGTCCGGTTCCGTCGACAGGCATTGGCGGAACCGGATGACGCGATTACGAGGTATAAACCGACTCAAACCAAGGGGTTTTCGAGGTTTTTTTCACTCCGCCGTTGGCGGCGAGATGTTCGAGGACCTTGAATACGAGTTCGGCTTTTTCCGGTGAGCCGATGGCGGTGGCCAGCGATTCGGCGGTGAACGACTGTCCGGCGGAGGAATGAAGCTTGGCGGTGATCTGGAGCTTGAGCGTGATCACGCCCGAGGCGGCTTTCTTGCCGGCTTCAACGCCGGGCTGGTGATAGGCGTTGATGCCGACGAGCGAGGCGTAGAAGCCGACCACGCGTTCGTAGAGGGCGATCAGCATGCCGAGGGTGCGAGGGGAGACGTCGTTGACGGTGATCGAGACGGACGAGCGGTTGCTCTCGGAGAGCGCGTCACGGGTGCCGAGATAAAAGCCTTGGAGGTAGTCGCCGGTGGTGACGCCGGGATCGACGTCGAAGGAGGTGCCGGCGCGGTCCTTGAGAACCTCGATGAAGGTGACGAAGAAGTTGTTCACGCCGTCGCGGAGTTGCTGCACGTAGGCATGCTGGTCCGTCGAGCCCTTGTTGCCGTAGACGGCGATGCCTTGGTTGACGACCTTGCCCTGGAGATCGAGTTCCTTGCCGAGCGATTCCATGACGAGCTGCTGGAGGTAGCGGGAGAAGAGGAGCAGGCGGTCCTTGTAAGGGAGCACGACCATGTCCTTCGCGCCTTTGCCGTCGGTGGCGTAGTGCCACATGAGGGCGAGGAGGGCGGCGGGATTTTCGGAGGTCTTGGTCGAGCGGGTGACGACGTCGATGGCCGCGGCGCCGTCGAGCATGGCCTGGATGTCGATGCCTTGGAGGGCGGCGGGGAGGAGGCCGACGGCGGAGAGTTCGGAGGTGCGGCCGCCGACCCAGTCCCACATGGGGAAACGGGCGAGCCACTTCTGATCGATGGCGGTTTTCTCAAGCTTGGAGCCGGCGCCGGTGACGGCGACGTAGTGCTTGGTGAAGTCGAGGCCGGCGGCCTTGAAGGCGGCGGCGGCTTCTAGCTGGCCGTTGCGCGTCTCGGCGGTGCCGCCGGACTTGGAGATGACGACGACGAGTGTTTCGGGCAGCTTGCCCGCGAGGGAGGCGAGGACGTAGTCGATGCCGTCGGGGTCGGTGTTGTCGAAGAAGGAGACCGCGAGTTTGTCGTAGGCGGGCTGGCCGAGGGCGTGGTTGACGAACTGCGGACCGAGGGCGGAGCCGCCGATGCCGATCACGAGGAGGCGGGTGAACTTCTTGCCGGGCGCGGGAGCGATGGCGCCCGCGTGGACGTTGGCGGCGAAGGTCTTGATCGCGGCGAGGGTGTCGGCGATTTCCGCGGTGAGCGCGGCAGTGGGGGCGAGCTGCGGGGCGCGGAGCCAGTAGTGGCCGACCATGCGGTTCTCGTCGGGGTTGGAGATGGCGCCTTTTTCGAGGGCGGCCATGTCGGTGTAAGCCTTCTGGATGGCGGCTTCTTTTCCGGCGAGGAAGTCATCGGGGAAAGGGATGCGACTGATATCGAGCGCGAGGCCGAGCCCGGAGTTTTGGTAATAGTATTTCTTGAAGCGTGACCAGGAGGACATGGTAGAGGCGATCAGTTGAGACTGGGGGGGGACAAAATTGGAGTAAAAACGCGACCAAAGGATGAAGGTTACGCTTTCACTGCATGAGCGGGATTGTTGCCGGAGGGGCCCGTTGAAGTCACGTCTTGATGTCCCGAAAGTGGCGATCCGGCCAGCCGGCCTCATGCGTGTTGAAAATGGCGATCACGTCGGATGTGGCATCCGGGGGTTGAAATCGGCCGTTTGACGCGGTGAGAGGTTCAACCGCTCCGCCGCCAGTTGCAGCTTTTCCTCCACGGCACGGGGATTCAGGGGTTTGCTCAGATAATCGTTCATGCCGCAGGCGAGACAACGTGCGCGGTCCGCATCCAGCGCCGCCGCCGTGAGGGCGATGATTTGCGGACCGCCGCCATTCTGGAATCGACGGCGGATTTCCGCAGTGGCTTCGAGACCGTCCATTTCCGGCATTTGCATGTCCATCAAAACAACGTCGTAGGGTTGCCGGCCAATCGCCTCCAGCGCCTCCAGGCCGTTGCCCGCCAGATCGCTGCGATAACCCATTTGTTCGAGGAAACGGCTGGCGACCTTCTGATTCACCATGTTGTCCTCGACCAGCAGGATGCGCAGAGGCAGTCGTTCCGCCAGGCGCGCGCGGGGAGGATGGCGGAGTTGTCCGGCCGTCGATTCACCTTGGCCAAGGCCCTTCAGGAGCGCATGGCGCAGCTGCGATTGCTTGACCGGTTTGGTGCAACAGGCTTCGAAATTCCTCCAGCGGGGATCGGACCGGTCGCGCAGGCCCGCCGCCGAGCTGAATAGCACGAGCGGCAGATGCGCGCCGTGCGTCGTTTCCCGGATGCGCCTGGATAGCGCGAGGCCGTCCATGCCCGGCATCTGCAGGTCGAGCGCGCCGATGTCGGCTTGATGCCGCCCGATCCAGGCCAGCGCCTCTTCTCCCGAGGCCGTTTCGTGCGGGATCATTTTCCAGCGCTCCGCCTGGATGCGCAGAACGCGGCGGTTAATCTCACTGTCGTCCACGATGAGCAGGTGCTTTCCTTCCAGCATGGCCGGGGCGACAACGGGCGGCAGATCGTGTGGATTCACTTCCCGGGCGATGACGATGAACTGGAAAGTGGAGCCGGCGCCCGGCTGGCTTTCGACCCAGATGCGGCCGCCCATCAATTCAGTGAGCCGTTTGGAAATCGCCAGCCCGAGACCCGTGCCGCCGTAGCGCCGGGTGGTCGAGGCATCCACCTGGCTGAAGAGTTTGAACAGGCGGTCCATGCGGTCGGGCGGAATGCCTATGCCCGTGTCCTTGACCTGAAAATGCAGCTCGTGCCAGCGCCCCGCGTCGGCCTGGCCGTGCGTCCGGGCGGGCGGCGGCACGCGGCGGCTTTGCACGGTCACAAATACCTCGCCGCGTGCGGTGAATTTCAACGCGTTGTCCACCAGGTTGGCCAAAATCTGACGCAGGCGGGTGATGTCTCCCGCCACGAACGCCGGCGCGTCGTCAATCAGGCAGGCGAGTTCGATATTTTTCTCGGCGTATTGCTGGCCGAAAAGATCGAGCACCTCGTCGACGCAGGCTCTCACTTCGAACGTATGCTCCTCCAATTCCAGGTGTCCGGACTCGATTTTTGAGAAATCGAGGATGTCGTTGATGATCGTCATCAGGGAATCGCCGCTGGTGCGGATCGTCTCGGCGAAGCCGCGCTGCGACTCGTCCAGCTTGGTGTCGAGCAGCAGGCTGGTCATCCCAAGAACGCCGTTCATCGGCGTGCGGATCTCGTGGCTCATGTTCGCCAGAAAGTCGGACTTGGCGCGGTTGGCCGCCTCGGCATCGTTCTTGGCCAGCAGCAGTTCGCTCTCGATGCGCGCGCGTTCCGCGATGTGCGCCTTCAGGTCGCGGTTGGCCGAGCCGAGTTCCTCGGTGCGCCGGGCCACGGTCGCCTCGATGCGATCATTGGTGAGTTCCAATTGAGCGCGGCGCACGGCGATCTCCATCATTTCGCACTGGCTGAGGAGGCACACGCGGATGAGGAAAATATCCTCGAACACAACCCAGCCCGCGTGCTCAATCCAGCGCCAGGGCGACACGCTCGCGATGCCGAAGACCGATTGAGGCCACCAGATCCCGCGCAGAAAATGATCCGCCGCCACCACCACCGAGGCCGTGATCAACACCCGCCAGTCGCGATAGAACGCCAGGAAGGCAAGCGAACCAAACACGTGGAAATGTGTTTCGATACGGCCGCCGGTCAGATGGATCAGCAAGGCCGAGGCGAGCATCTGCGCCACCGCCACCACGTGACGGGTAATGGTCCAGCCTGGCCGCAGCCAGACCAGCACGACCGGCGGGATGGCGATCACGCCGCCGAGAAAAATCGCCGCCCACACATGAACATGGACCTCGTTGACGGCCCCGATCCAGGTGAGCGGGGAAATCCACAGCGCCAGGGCGATGCCGGCGATCCACTGCACCAAAAGCAGGCCGGCGAAAAGCCGGTCCGTCTGGCGGTGGATTTCGTCCTGATGCTTCAGGCATAATTCCTGTCCACGCTTCTGGGCCAGGGCGGCATCTTCTTGGTTTTCGACGTCGGGCATGGCGGTTGTAAGATCAGGTTAAAGGGAGCAACCGAACACCGGGGTGGAACCGGGCGGATGTGCGCCAGGCCGGCCAAGCACGATATCCATCACCGCCGTGCTTCCCGGATTGGCTCCGGAGTGGCCTCGTGCCGATGTGATGCCGCCGTGGAACCGCAGCGCCCCGTCCGGCCCGTAAAGCCGGACTTCGCCCGAGGTGCGCGCGGCAAACCGGTGCGCCTCCATGCCGTCCAAATCCCGCGTCACCGCGACGCCGGGGATCCGCGCCGCCCGCCGCCAGATGCGCGACTCCGCGACCGGTTCGGGCAGGCCCGCATAATCCACGCACAAAACCTCCGCCTTCAACCGGCCGGCGCTTTGCGCCATGATCGCGTCGAGTTCCCCGAGCGTGGCCTGGGAGCAGGGGCATTCGGGATGAACCACGATGACGAGCGTGAAGCCGCCGGCTTGGCGTTGCAGAGTCGTATCGGCCGGCCACGAGGCCTTTGGCGATCCTGCTGCATCGGGCTTAAACTCACGGGAGGAGAACATCCATAGTCCAAGGCCGGCCGACAGCAGCCAGATGACGGCCAAAGCGACCAGAAAAACTGATTTTTTGCCGGATATGATACGCACAAAATTAGCTATAATACAACAACTTGTGATAAAGCCACGCTTGACTGTTCCATTCATGTTGCGGCATTGAGCCGGTCGCAAGGCCATATTCCTTTCGGACGACTCGCCGACGTCCGGCTCAGCGGCCTCATTGGCCGGCCGTTCTACCGGCTGCTTCAGCGCCAGCTGTAACCCAGCCCGCCCAGAAAAATATCGGAGTCGCGGTTGTAGCTGCTGGTCACGCGGTCGAAAACAAAACGACCGATCCAGTGTTCCGATATCCGCACGGCAAACGTGAGCGATACCAGCGGCGCGACCGCTGCCGGGTTGTTGTCGCTGCCGGGCGGGGGATTGTTGCGATCGATATAAACATACGGGCCGACACCCACGCCGACCGAAAAACGATCGTCGCCAAATGAGTTTACAGCCCAGAGCTGGGCGGCCACGCCGTTGCGCCGGATGATTTTCGGGTCGCCCTCGTAGATCCCGGTGATCGTGCCGTCGATGTGAGGGATGATGCCCTGACGATACTCGAGCGCGGCGGCGAACGCCTTTTCGCTGAGGAACGTGTTGACCACGCTTTGGCCTCCGAAAACGGTGATCTGCGGTGCGGTCACATAGTCGTCGGGTTTGGCCGGATCTTTGGATGGCTCGCTGCCCCGCGGGCGCCGGTTGGGACCAAGCCAGACGCCCACGCCCACCGAGGCGGTCATCGAGTCGAAGTCGTTGGACGGTGCGATATAGTTTACCATGACCCGGTAGAAGACGCGGTCCGTGAAATAGCCCGTGGCCGAAAAACTGAAGATGGGGGCGGCGCCGTGGAGATTCTGGCTGCCGGACGGGGACTGCGCGGTGTCGTAATAATAATAGGCGCCGGCACCGAACGAAAGCGCGATGCGGTCGTTCCAAAAAGGCAGGTTGCCCCACAGCTCCCACGCGGTGCCGTCGCGATGATGATCGGTCACATGGCCCTCGTTGATGTAGGCGACCGACCCGGCGAAATAGCGGTAGAAATCCTGCCGGTAATCAACCTGCCAGTTGTAGCTGGTTTCCTCGAAATTCGAGGTGGCCATGGAGCCGGCGAGCAACGTGAGTTCCTGCGCCCGACCCTGCGGGCTGGCGAGCAGCCAGACCGTGAGCGAGAGCAGCAGGAGGGAAATCGTCCGCCCACCGTGGGTTGATTTTGAGCAAGTGTCGGCGGAGGGGAATTTCATGATGGAAAACGACGGGGCGATGGCTGGTTCCAGCGTGTTCACGAGCCTATCCACTGGAGCCGGTCCAAACCATGGGGTGTTGATCGTATATTGGACGGACTCGAAAACGGGCCAAAGGTTCGCGAGGTTTCCATGGCCTTGTCCGCAACCACGCGTGGCTTGCCATGTCAGGATAAATGATCCGAGCATGTGCAGCCTGCCTTATGGAGATTCCCGCATACTTCGAAAGAGGTGAGCACTACGCGTGTTTTCGTCCGGTCGCGCACGTTTCACTCAAGGAGGGCGTAGATATGATCAGTGCGGCCATCGCCTACTGTGGGGATGAGAAAATCCCGCGTCTTCTAGTGAGCATCGCGGGGCTGACGGGTTATAAGCTCCCTGAAACGATGGACAGGTATAGCATGGGTGCGCAGTTCGCGGCGGCGGCGAAATTCGGTTTAAAGGTCGTGCTTGTGGCGCCGCCCGAAGTGATCGATCTCAATCGTTTCGGTGTGACCGTTGCGAGAAATCGCGGACTGGACAGCAATGTTTTCAGTTCCGAGCCAGAGGCGATTGCGTGGCTGCTGGCGCAATGAACGAACGGTCGGGCGAACAGGGGCAGGAATCAAACAGGGGCAGGCTTGGATGAAGAGCTCAGCCAGTTGGTGAACTCGGCGTCGGTCGCGAGCGTGGCGCCGAATTGGTAGTCGCGGTCGAGGAGCTGGGCGTAGCTGAGTTCGGCGAAGCGGCGGCAGTGGAGGAGAACCTTGGCGCGCTGGCCGGGGGCGCGCACGAGACGGCCGAGGGCTTGGTTTACCTTTTGCATGCCGGGGATCTGGTAGACGCGCCGGAAGGCTTCGTCGCGGGTGACGCCGCGCAAAGCGGCGAGGCGGGCTTTTTGCACGGCGTTGACCTCGGGCAAGGCGGGGCCGACGACCATCGCGTGGCTGATGCGTCCGCCGAGCACGTCGATGCCTTCGGCGAAACTGCTGCCGAGCACGAGGAAGAGCGCGTCGGAGAGGGCGAGGGATTCGTCGACCCAGGATGACTGCGCGGCGAGGTCGCCTTGGCGGGGTTGGATTGCGGCGCGAACGGAGGGATGATCGGTGCGGAGCGCGCGTTCGACGGATTCGGCATAAGCGTAACTCGGGAAAAACACGGCGATCGGGCCATGCGCGGCGGCGTGGAGGGCGGCGATGGTGGCGGCGGTGGCGGCGTAGTAGCGCGGGCGTTGCTGGTAGGTCGTGTCGACGCGGATATCGTAGGCGATGTCGTAGGCGGCGTCGCGCCAAGGGGTGTGGGCGGTGACGGAGGTGAGGGACGGAAGTTGAGAGTCTAGAGCTGAGAGCTGAGAGCCAGAGGAAGACAGGCCGCAGGCGGCGGCGAAGGCTTCGGCGGGGCCGGGGGTGGCGGTGGCGAAGACCACGCCGCCGAAGGGTTTCAGGGATTCGCCGATGGCGGACGCGGCGTCGATGCAGGTGCCGCGCAATTCGCCCGCACGCGGGGACCAGAGGAGTTTTTTGAGGGAGGAGTCGGCCAGCCAGGCGTTGAAGGCGGGGATGAGCCAGAGCTGGTCGGAAAGATGCGGGCCGAGTGCGGCAAAATCGGGTGGGTGGAGCGCGAGTTGTTCGGAGACCGTGCGCAGCGTGTCGGCGAGGTCGTCTTCCTGATCGAGATCGAGAGCGTCGCAGACGGGCAGGGCGGCGAGGAACGTGGTCCAAGATTCCCAGGCGCGGAGCAGAGGAGCGGCGGCGCGGAGGTGGTCCAGCTCGGCGAGAACGAGGCGGGCGTCGTCGGCGAGGAGGGTGTGCGAATAGGCGTCGGCGACACGCGAGGGGAGGTTGTGTGCCTCGTCGAGCACGAGAAGCGTTTCGGCGGGATTCCAGCCGGGCTGGTCGAAGAAGAGTCCGCGATTGGCGGGGGCAAAGACGTAGTTGTAGTCGCCAACCCAGACGTCTTGGAGGGCGAGGGCGGTGCGCGTGATCTCGTAGGGGCAGATCATCGCGTCGCGACCGGCGGCGCGAAGGGTGTCGAGGTCGCGGGCGGAGTTTTCAAAGAGATAAAACCGGGAGAGCCCGCTGCGCGCCCAGCGTTGATCGAGATCACGCAGATAGGAGCAGCTGTCGCGAATGCAGTGGAAGGTATGGTTGACGCAGTGTTCGCGCTTTGGGCGGACGTGCCAGGCCGCGACGGGAGTGGCGGCGAGCTGAGAGTCCAGATCCGAGGGCTGAGAGTTCGAAGCGGTCATGGACTGGAGGGTGCGCATGACCTGGAGCTGGCCGGTGGATTTGCTGGTGAGGTAGAGGAGGCGCGAATAACGGCCGGCTTTCATGGCGCCGAGGGCGCACTCCAGAAGGACGCCGGTTTTCCCGAAGCCGGTCGGGGCGGTGAAGAGGACGCGGGCGTGCTGCGCGAGCGCGGCGGTGAGATCGACCTGTGTCGTCTCCTGCCCGGCGCGGAGTTCGCCGAAGGCGGGCCGAAAAGAAAGGGTGCGAAGGCGTTCGCGGGCACGGAGGCGGAGATTGAGGAATTCGGCGACGCGTTCGAGCTGGACGCGGAAGGGAGCCTCGTCGGCTGCCGTAAAGGGAATGGTTTGGATGAAACCGCTGCCGGCTTCGACGAAGACCAATTCGCCGCGGATTTTTTCAGACGGGTCGGCGATGCGGCGGAGGGCAAGGTAGGTGGCGAGTTGCGCGAAGTAGTCGGGGTGGTCGGCGCGGAGTTCTTCCTCGGGCGCAGGCAGAGTGCGCAGGGTGGTCTTGATTTCGCGCAGGACGGCGGGAGTCGTTGCGGTCGCGGGGAGGAGCTGGTCGATGCGGCCGGTGAGGGTGAGCGTCCAGCCGGCGTGGAAGACTCGGCCGGTGACGGGCACTTCAAA
>FSTE01000102.1_pt1 | contig 14925 bp, 12 predicted proteins | sample 1637071 | NCBI WGS metagenome assembly FSTE01 (sample SAMEA3914818, study PRJEB12502) | metagenome | biome: forest; material: soil | place: Canada | collected 2010-06-26 | depth 0.1 m
CATCCAGCGGGATGTCGAGATGAAGCGAAAGAGAGGAAAGGCCCTTGCGCGGGATCGTGAGGGTGGCAGAGGCATCGGCGCCGGGTGCGCCGTCCAAGGCGCCGGTGAAGGCGTAGGTGGTGGCGCCCTGGGTAAGCTTGCCCGTGAGCAGGCCGCCGGCGGTGGTGGTGAACGTGAGGGAGCCGCCGAGGTTTTGGTTGAGCGTCGGATCGCGGTCGACGGTGCCGTTGAACACGCCGACGACGGTGGCGGGCAGGGGATCTATAATGAGATTAACGAAGAGCGTGGTGACGAGACCGATGGGATCCGTGGCGAGGACAACGACGGGGAAGGTGCCGGGGGCCGTGGTGCGGCCGCTGACCGCGTCGGTGTATATGTTGTAGGTGAGACCCTTGGGCAGGCCGATGTAGCGGTAGAGGTAGGGGCCGTTGTCCGTGGTCAGAGGGAAGGTCACGGTGGAGCCGATCCGGCTGTGAAAGGACGCCCCGGGCAGGCTGACGGCGGGAGGCGTGCGCATGGAGAAGGTGATCGGGCCGGTGGGCAGCGGCGAGCCGTTGAACATGGCGACCAAGGTGTAGCTGCCGTTGTCGGCCGAGGTGATGTTGGTGACGGTGAGCGACGCCGTGGTGACTCCGCTGACATGGGCTGAGTTGACGAGCGGGGAGCCGTCTAAGGACCACTGGTAGGAGTCGATGGAAGGACCGGCGGCGATCAGAGGTGTGATGAAGGTGCCGCCCGGATTCACGATCTGAGGCAGGGGGGCGGGGTCGTAGACCACGACATTGGCGACACGCGTGGGCGTACCGGCACCAAAGTTGGTCAGGACGCACGTGTAGGCGCCGGCCTGGGCCAGCGTAATGGCTGGCAAGTTCAGCATCGCGCCAGTCTCGCCGGGAACAACGACGGTGTCTTTTTTCCAGACATAAGAGAGAGGGCCGGTGCCGGTGCCTGCGCAAGTGAGGCTGACGGCGGAACCTTGAGCGAACACGGCTCCGGTCGGCTGCAGCGTGACGGTGGGCGGAGGGATCACGACGCCGTGGACCTTCAGGCTGGCGGAAATGAACTTGCCTTGATCGCTTTGGTAGGCATCGCGGATCGAGAGCTTCCAGATGCCGGCGGAGGATTCGCCCCAATGTCTTACGCTGCTGAAAGTCCAGGCGGAGTAGTCGGCATCGGAATCGGAGTAGGTGGGCGCGGCGAGAGTGCTGATCACGCCGGACGGGGAGATGAGCTTGATCTCCAGATCACCGCGAAACTGATGGGCGATATTGATCGTCAATTCGACGTGCTCGACGCGCACCACGGAGCCGGAGCTGAGGTCAAGAGGTATGATAATGGCCGGGCCACCGTCGGGGATGGTGTGGGCCGTCGAGGCGGATGAGGTCAACACGGTTTCCGTGCCGAGTGGAGTCCAGGTCTTTGCGAGGTCGGTGGCTGCCTGGGCGTTGATGAGGCCGCCGCCGTAGTAACTGTGTTGCTTGATCAAGGGCAGGCCGGGCTGGCCGCCGTCGCGTGTCACCCAATCTACATCGTTGGGCTGAATCTGGGTGGATGAGCGCAGCAGGATTTCCTGCACGTCGCGCCAGCTGAGGGCGGAGTTGGCTTCGAGCATGAGGGCGACGACGCCGGAAACGATGGGTGCGGCGGCGGAGGTGCCGGCGAAGGTCTTGGTGTAGTTGTCGTCGCTTAGATCGGCGCCGCCAGCGGTGGCTGTGGTGTTGTCGCCATCGTTGCCGGTAAGATCGGTGGTGGTGATGCCGGCGGCAGGGGCTGGCTCTCCGCCGGGCGCGCTCACGATGACGTGGGCGCCGCCTTCGCTGTAGTAGGTGGACGCGCCTGTGTTGGTGAGGGCGCTGACCGCGATGACATTGATGTTATTGGCGTAGCCATCCTTGTTGCCTTGGGCACCGTTGTCTTTTCCGTTTCCAGCGGAAAAAACGTAGATCGTGCCCAAGCCACCGCGGCCGGTGGCGGTGCCGTTGGTCGCGGTGTCCTTCCAGAGCGTACCGGGGTCGTCCAAACCGGTATAAGTAGCCTCGGGGCCCCAACTGTTGTTTTGGATTTCGATTTCCGTAAGGTCATCTTCCCCTTTCCAGGCCAAAGCCGCAGCATAGGCTGATTCGTCTACAGTTTCACCGATGAGGCGCAGGCCATAAAGCTTTGCTGCGGGGGCCACGCCCACCACGCCGATGTTATTATCGGAGCTGGCGGCGACGAGGCCGGCGACGGAGGTGCCGTGGCCGGATTCATCAAGGGTTACGTCAGGCGAGGGGTCGTCGTCATTGTCGATCCAGTCGTGATTATCGGTGGTGGATATGTTGGCGACGAGATCGGGGTGGTTGAGTTGCAGTCCGGTATCAACGATGGCGACGGAGATTCCGGTGCCTTTGAGGGTGGGCCAAACCGGTGTCACGTTGACATCAACGCCGGCCGTGCCGCCTTGTTGGCCTGTGTTGAGGAGATGCCATTGCCGAGTGAAGAGAGGGTCGGTGGGGAGGGCGGACGGGGTAAGTTTTTTGGCGAGGAGAGGGGCGGCGGAAGAAACGTTGGGAAGCTTGGCGAGCAAGGCAGCGACGCGGAGAGGCTCGGAGGGATCGCCGGAGACTTGGCCGATGGCGTGGCCGGGGGCGTAGGAGGGGGTTTGCCAGGCGGTGATGCCAAAGGATGCGGAGGCGGCTTTCACGGCGGCCAGATCGGTGGTTTCGATATGGACATTCATGGTTACGATGCGGCGGGTGCTCTCGCTGCGCGGTCCGTTCAGCGGATAAAGAACGAGCTGGGGTTGGGTTCCGGTTTGTGTGGTGAGCCCGCGAGCAGTCGCAAGCAGGGCGTTGAGATCCGGCTGCGACGGCAGGCTGTGCATGCGCTGTTTCTGCGGGCCTGCAGGCACGTAAAGTTCGTTCAAGGCGATGGCGTAGGTGTGCTCTGATTTGCCGTCGTTCAGCGTCCAGACGGTGCCGGCGGGGAGGGTTGCCGGATCGATGTGCACGCGCTTGGGGTGCTGGTCAACCTGCGCGGACTGAGGGGCTTGTGCGGAGGGTGACCCGACCGCCGCATGGGTGGATTTATCCGTGGCTGCAGCCGTCTGAGAGGTGGTGTCGGGGAAGAATCGCTTGCCGATGTGCGGGGCCCCTAGCCAGAGGCCTGCGAGGGCGACGACCGCAACGAGAAGCTTAAGCGATGATTTGTAAGCGCGCATGGGATAATAAATTCAGGGTAAAACGAAAGGCGGTATCCCTGATCGCAGGGCTGTTTAAAGCAAGCTGGTTTGCATATGTTTTAAAATAAACAGGGCGCTGACTTACGTTATTCAGCGGCATTAAGGGCGACTCTCCCCGGAAGGGCTCAGGCCGCCACAAGTCGTTCACACAAAGCGAGCAACCGTTCGCGCAAGGGTTCGCTTCGCGAGGCAAAAGCGCGCTGGTGGCGTTCATACTCGGCGCGGCCCTCCGGGGTCTCGATGGCGATGGGCTCGAAACCGAGCGCGCGCAGGTCGTAGGGGCTCGCGCGCATGTCCATCTCGCGGATATCCCGCGCCAGCGCGAAGCAGTCGGCGGTCAGCTCGGCCGGCGTGAACGGCGCGAGTTTGAACGCCCATTTGTAGAGATCCATGTTGGCGTGAAGGCAGCCGCGTTGCTCGTTTTCAAGCGAGGATTCGCGGGTGGGTTGCAACCGGTTGAGCGGTTTCGCGGGCGCGGTGAAAAAACGAAATGCGTCGAAGTGCGTGCAGCGCACCGGCTGGCTTTCAACGATGCGCGCGAGCTCGTCGGGCGGAAAACGCAGCGGCCAGGCGTTGTGGCGGATCTCGTCGGGAGTTTGTCGATACACCATCGCCCATTCGTGCAGGCCGAAGCAGCCGAAGGCGGGCGCGCGTGATGCGGTCGCAGCCAGCAGGTCGCGCAACCAGACGAGCGAGTCGCGGCGTTTTGCGGGAAACGCGGACGGGTCAACCTTCACGCCGTCGGGCGTCTCGCGGTATTCCGGCCAGCGCAGAAACTCCCGCGCGCCATCCCCGGCGAGGGTGACATCCGGCCCCGGATGCCACTGGCGCAGCCACGCGGCCCTGAAGGCGTAATAAGTAAAAAGAAAATCGTGGACGGGATGCTTTTCGCCGCGCGCGGCGCGTTTCTGGTGCGGATCGGTCCATGCGCGCACGCGGGTTTCGTGGGCGTGTTGCCGGGCGCGCCACTCGGGCTCGGCGAGGACGGGCGTGGTGGTTGCCTGCGCTGTGCCGAACGCAATCATCGCGCAGACAGGCCGGGCAGCAGGCGGCGCACGCCTTCAATGGGCGGCTCCGTAAGCGGGCGGAGGGTGAGCGAGGAACGGGTGGCGAGGATCTTCTGCACGGCGGAATGGCAGAGGATGGGTCCGCTCACGGCGGCGCGCAGGTTGTCGAGATTCCAGCCGGCGAAGAGTTTCGTCGTCACGTCCTCGGCGAGTTTCAACAGTTCGGTGCAGGACTCCGCCACGATGAGTTGGGCGGTGGGATCGCCTTCCGACGCGAGGCGGAGCAGCGCGGGGGCGAGTCCGGCGATCTGACGGTTGGGCTCGGCGTGCCTGTAGAAAAAACGCGTAATGTCGTTTGCGCGCGTCAGGCCGGTGTGGTCGCGGACGAGCGTCGAGAGACTGGTGGAAAGTTGCCAGCCTTGCAGCTCAAGGAGCGCGCGACTGATTGTGCGGCGGCCGAGGTCGTAGCCGCTGCCGGGATCGCCGAAGCGCCAGCCGGTGCCGCCTGCGTAATGGAACGTGCCGTCGGGTGCCTGGGCGGCGATGAAGGAACCGGTGCCGCCGTGCAGCACGAGGCCGGGTTGGCCGCCGGTTGCGAGGGCGAGCACGGGGCGCGAATCGTCGAGCGCGGTGACATGGCCGTAGTCGCCGGCGCCGGTGAGATCGGCGGCGGTCTCCTGCCAAAACTCGGGCGAGCCGGCCATGCAAAGGAGCATGTGGCTGACCGAGCCGGGTTCCTGCACGACGACGAGCGTGCGCAATGCGATGTCGAGCACTTGCCGGGCGGCCTCCGGGCCGGCGACGCTGGGGTTGCAGCCCGGTGCGAGGTGGCGCGCGACGATCAGGCCGGCGTCATCCACGAGGATGAGCTCGGTCTTGGTGCCGCCGCCATCAACGCCGATTTTCATTTAGGGGACGGTAGGGGGTTATGGGGAACTCAGGAAATCAGGAACGGAATCAGGAAAGCAGAGGCGAAGATTTCGGTTCGATTCCTGATTTCCTGAGTTCCCTATGAAAAATTCCTCATCCGATGAGCTTGCTCAGGCGGGTGCGGTATTGTTTGGAGAGCTCGATGTTGGCCTCCATGCCGCCGGGGATGTTCTGGCTGGTGACGAGCGGCAGCGGGTGACCGTGGGTTTGCAGCCAGTCGAGCACCTCAAGCGTGAGGAGATTGAGCAACGTGGCGCCGATGAGAGTCGAGGTCGGGCCGGCGAAACGCCCGGGTGCGACCTCGGTGATGGCGTCGCCGGTCACGCCTAGATTATCCAGCGTGTAGTCGGAGATGGCGTGGAGATTCCGGGCGCCGGGATGGACGGTTTTCGACGTGGTGCTCATGCCAAGCGACGTGAGGGCGATCACGTGGACGCCTTTTTTCTTGGCGTAGAGGGCGACCTCGATGGGCGAGGAATTTTTGCCGGAGTTGGAGATGACGATGATGCTTTCGCCGGTCTTGAAATGGTAGTGGTTGTCGTAACGCTCGGCGAGGCGCGTGCCGTAGCCGACGACGTTTTCTGAAAATCCATAGCCGGGATCGATCATGCCGGTGACGGGCATCAGCCCGCCCGCGCGGCCGATGATCTCGCGGCCGATCAATTCGGAGTGGCCGCTGCCGAAAGTGTGGAGGACGCCGCCGGCGGCGATGGACCGGCCGATGATCGGACCGAGGGCTTTAAGCGTGGCGGCGTTTTTTTCGCGCGCGCGGGCGAGCAGGTCGGTGGCGGAGGCGAAGTAGGAATCGGCGAGGGACATGGGATGCGCCGCGCGGCGGAGCGAAAGATTAATGACCAATGACCCTCGGCCAATGGAAGACGGAAATGCGCGGGATGGCTCAGTAGAAGAACGAGACGCTGATGGAGCCGAAGACGGAGCGGTCGGTCTGGGCGTAAAACTCCTTGGTGCGGTAGGCTTGGGAGTAGGTGAGTTGCCAATGCTTTGTGCCCATGCCGATGCCCGCGAAAAGATCGGCGACGAGGGGTTTTTTATCAACCGAGGGGCTGGCCTCAAACGTGTTTCCGTCGAGCGTGATGTCGCGGGCCACGGCGCGGCCATCCACGGCGGCGAAGAGAAAAATATTGAAGGGCGCGCGGGCGAGGGCGTTGGAATCACCTGACGGGCGGATGAGGTTGCTGCCGAAATCGGCGGGCAGCCGGTAGCCGCTGCGCACCTCGAAGCCGGTGTTGGCGTAGGTGGAGACGTTGCCCAGGCTGAAGCCGGCGTGGGGGATTAAATCCGCGCCCCAGGCGTCGTGCGCGTTTGTGGTGGAGAAGCGGTATTTGCGTTCGTAGACGAGGTTCAGGCCCGGTTCGTCGTGGATCTGGTGGCTCCAGCCTTGGGCATGATCGGCGTCGATGATGTCATGAAAACCATTCTGAACCTGCCGGCCGAGCGCGGCGGGGCCGACGGTGCCGGCGTTGATCTCAAACACATCGAGCCGGGAGACGCCACCGGCCTTGGCGGCCGGGTGGTAGACTTGAAAAGAGACACCCAGGTAGAGCCATGCGGCGTAGGGCCGGTCGGTGGGGACGGGTGTCACCAGCGATGTGTCCTTGGGCGTGTAGATGTTTTGGCCGACGGAGAGGCCGAGCTTGTAGGGCTGGTCTGATGACACGAGGCCGCCGAGGCCGCGCGCGATCCAGCGCACGGGCGCGGGCACGGAGTCGTCGGTGAAGCTGCGCAGGTCGGTCGAGAGCGCGGAAAGCTTGAACCCGTTGGTGTAGTGCTCGTCGGTGCCGGCGAAATATTTGTCGTTTTCCGAATAGACCGTGATGGAGCCGAAGTGCAGGTGGTCGTCGGTCTGGACGGGCGAAGTTTCGGATGCAGCGGGCGCGACAGTCGCGGCGGTCTGGTCCGCGCGCGCGGAGAAAGTCAGCAAGGCCACGACAACCGGCAAGACGGCGGGAAGTTTCATGAAAGACGGGATCTCGACCTGACCATTAAACAATCGGGATGTTCTATAAATCGGCGTGATTAACCCTCACGCCTCCCAACGGCCGTAAATGCCGCAGGGGAGAACCTTGCCGTCGGCCTGGATCGGGATGCCGACCTCGCCGCCGGTGAGCGTGCCGCCGCGGTCGTGCATGAGCTCGGTGAGGAGGTTGACCACGACGGTGGGAGAGAGGCGGGCGGTGTAAGCGTTGATGAGGAGGAAGAGGGGTTTTTCCACGAGGAGTTCGCCGCATTCGCGGATGAGCGTCCAGAGGTGGTCCTCGAGTTTCCACATCTCGCCGGTGCTGCCGCGTCCGTAGGTGGGCGGGTCCATGATGATGGCGTCGTAGCGCTTGCCGCGCTTGAGTTCGCGCCGGACGAACTTGAGGCAGTCGTCCACGATGTAGCGCACGGGGGCCTCGGCGAGGCCGGAGAGAGCGGCGTTTTCCTTGCACCACTTCACCATGCCGTCGGCGGCGTCGATATGGGTGACGCTCGCGCCGGCCTTGGCGGCGGCACAGGTGGCGGCGCCGGTGTAGCCGAAGAGATTGAGGACGTTGACCTCGCGGCCGGTGGCGCGGGCGGCCTTGATCTTGGCGCTGAACCACTCCCAGTTGACCGCTTGCTCGGGGAATAGTCCGGTGTGCTTGAAGGAAGTCGGATGGATGCGGAACGTCAGCCCGAGCGATTGGTAGCGGATATTCCAGGAGTCGGGCAGGGGTTTGCGGTAGTCCCAGCGCCCGCCGCCTTTTTCGCTGCGGTGGTAGTAGCCGTCCCAAGCTTTCCACTCGGGGCCGGAATGTTTCGGCCAGATGATCTGCGGATCGGGGCGCACGAGCACGTAGTCACCCCAGCGCTCCTGCTTCATGCCGCCGCCGCAGTCGAGCAGTTGATAATCCTTCCACTGGTCGGCGAGGATGAGGGAGGGGCGTTGAACGGAGGCGGCGGACATCGTGGGGCGAACCAACTCACCCGCCCGCACCCTGTCGAGCGCCTTTCATGGGCGCGCCGCCCCGGGTGATTTTTGGAACAATCCGCAGGGCGGGTTTGACTCACCGCAATCGCGGCTTAGCCCCTTTTATTGAATGCAGTGGAAATCCTTCTTTTTTATCCCATCGGCCTTGGCGGCGATCACGCTCGCCGTGGTCGCGCGGGCCGATGTCGTTGAAACGAAGGACGGCGCCCGCCTCACCGGCAAGATCACCAAGATCGATGGCACCACGGTGACGCTGGTCACCGAGTATGCCGGCAGCCTTGCCATCAAGCAGAGTCAGGTAACCGGCTTGCAGACGGATCATCCTGTTTTCCTTCGTCTTAAGGACGGCACCATCCTGTCGGGCGTCCTGGCCCCGGCCGAAGCTGGTGGCGTTCGCGTCAAAAATATGGATGGCACCGTCGCTTCTCCTGCCGCCGCCCGGATCACCGGCATCTGGGCGGCCGACGAAACGGATCCCGCCATTGTCGCTCTCCAGCGCAAGTGGTCCTACGAGGCCACGGTTGATGTCACCGGTAAATCGGGCAACACCGAGCAGCTCGGCACAGCCTTCGCCTTCCGGGCCCTCCAGACCGGTCCCCACGATAAACTCAAGCTTTACACGGCCTACAACCGCCAGAAGACCGACAACGCCGTCGCCGTCGACCAGTTCAAGGCCGGTATCGACTACTCCGACAACTACTCGGGCCGCCACTCTTGGTATGTGCGCGACGAAGGCGGCTACGACCACGTCAAGGACATCACGGTTTACAACACCTCGGCGGCCGGTCTGGGCTATGACTTCATCCAGCGTCCGCTCCACCTCCTGACGGGCCGCGCCGGTTTGGCGTATCGTTATGAAAATTACAAAAACCCCGACACCGAGGATATTCATGCCGCCGCCCTGGATTTCGGCGTGCACCACGAATTCACGTTCAATAGGTCGAAGCTCGTCAACAACCTCTCCTATACACCGTCCATAAACGATTTCAGCGACTTCCACTTCGAGCACGAATCCTATTACGAGATCCCTCTGCTGGACCCCAAGTGGAAGCTGCGGCTCGGCATAAGCAACGATTACAACAGCAAGCCGGGCACCGGGGTGGACCGCCTCGACACCACCTATTTTACCCGCCTTGTGCTTGAGTGGGAGTGAGGCGGCTTGGTCGTTCTTAGGGGCGGTTTTTCGACAGCAGTGTCGCCGCCGGCGCGATCCACGCCGAGGGATGTGGGGTCATCCCGATCTTCGGATAATAACCCTCCGCTTGCGGTGCGGCCAACAAGATGATTTTGCACTGCGGGTGCAGCCGCCCCTGCGTCAGTCGTATCAGCTCCGTGCCGATATCCCGCCGCTGATAGGCGACGTCCACCGCCAAGTCCGACAGGTAGCAGCAGAAGCTAAAATCGGTCACCGATCGAGCGGCGCCTACCAGTAAATCCCCGTCCCATGCGGTGCAAAGCAAGTTGGCGTGTGCCAGCATCGATTCGATCCGCGCGGCATCCTCCACCGGCCGCCGTTCTCCCAACGTGGAGCGATTGAGCACGTCGATGAATTGCGCGTCGGTGATTTTCCGATCATGGGAATAGGTAATGGGATTCATCGAGCGGAAGGCGGCGGCGGGTCAGGTTTCGCCGTCGCGTTTTGATTTTGGCGGACCCCAGCGCCAGGCGGTTTTTTCGCCTTTCCACCAGCAAATCCCGATCAGGCCGGCCAGCAGCACGCCTGCGTAAACAAGATAAGCGCCCCTGTGCTTGTCGGGCGGGAGGAGAAATACGCCTGCGCCCAGCAGCACGACAAACCCCGCGATCACCGCCCAGCCCTGCCAGCAGACGGGCGGACCCCAGCCGTAGCCATAGGTCTTCGCGGGAAACCAGATCTTGTTGTTACGCGGGTTCATGGGCTTGGGGGCGCAGGAGTCTTCCTTGTCTGACTTTTGAGATAAATGACAACGTTCTCTTCGTGTATCGTATAACTGAACCCGCCGTCTAGATACCACTTGGAATCCGTTCATTTGATTTTCTTCCAGATCTCGCTCCTCAATAATACGTCCAACGCCTTTGATGCCGTCTCCTCGGTTGGAGTGGTTAATTGCCGGGATCGCCTGTCCCCTGTTCCGACGAGCCCTGAATTGTTAAGAGGTTCCTAAAAGGGAATCAAATGCCTGCAGGTAGGAGGTGAGAGATACTTGCAGCCAACGCAGACCTCGGCGTGCTGAAAGTATCCCGTTTTCTGCCGCTTGTGATTGGCTGCTCAGACGCTTCCCCGTCCAGTCACCTTGGCTGGTTTTGGCGATTTCTTCCAAAATCTTAATATCATCATCGATCTTCTTACGGATCATTTTCACGTTGGCCCCGATGGTGCCAGGCCGGATGGATTTCACCATCGACTCGTATTTGTTGTGCAGCTGTTGGAGGTCATTGGTGACTTCGCCGTTGGCTAAGGCGCCGGCTTTAGGAAAAGCTTTTACGATCTTATCAACCTGCTCTTGGGTGATTTCAACGGGCTTTGGCTGATTATTAATCCAAGTGGCATCCTCATCAGATAATAGCGCAAGCGGGATAGAAACCGTAGCGCCGTCGTCGCGACGGACAGTTACGGAGTCTTTCGTCGCCGATATAAATTCAGCTTGGATGTGGCGTCCGTCTTTCGACGTCCATGTGCGTTGATCGGCATACATGGACAATGAGCAGCTCAATAATAGTATGATGACACTCGTCGTTTTCATTTTAGTCAGGTCGGTATCTCCCTTCAGGGGAAAGGGTTGATGGGAGAGCTGGCTGACTTTAGCAAGAGGGTTGCTAAAAATAAGGCGAATGATCGTTAAATCGTCCTAAGCTAGGCGGTGTAGCGGCGGAGGCCTTCTTCGAGGGTCACGGCGGGGGCGTAGCCGAGGTCGGCGCGGGCGCGGGTGAGGTCGGCCCAGGTGCGTTCGACGTCGCCGGGCTGGGCGGGGAGGCGGTTGATCAGGGCGCGCTTGCCGAGGACGCGTTCGATGGTTTCGACCAGCGTTGCCAGGGTGACGGGGTGGTCGCCGCCGAGGTTGTAGATGCGGAAGCCGGGCTGGAGGCGGTCAAGCGCGGCGAGGACGCCGGCGGCGGTGTCGGTGACGTAGGTATAGTCGCGGCTGGTGGAGCCGTCGCCGTAGAGGTCGATGGGGCGGCCGGCGGCGATGGCGTTGACGAACTTGGAGATGGCGAGGTCGGGGCGCTGGCGGGGTCCGTAGACGGTGAAGAAGCGGAGGGCGGTGATCGAGAGACCGTGGAGCTGGGCGTAGATGCGGCAGAGGTTTTCGGCGGCGAGCTTGGTGACGGCGTAAGGCGAGGCGATGGTGGTGAGGGCGTCGGTCTCGGCGAAAGGGACTTTGGGGTTGTCGCCGTAGACGGAGCTGGAGGAGGCGAGGACGATGCGGGTGATGCCGAGGGCGAGGGCTTCGTCGAGGAGGTTGAGGGTGCCGTTGATGTTGGTCTCGACGTAGAGTTGGGGGTTCTGAATGGAGGCGCGGATGCCGGCGCGGGCGGCCAGGTGAAGAATGGCGTCGGGGCGGAAGGACTGGAGGGCGGCGCGGACGGAGGGGCGGTCGCGGAGGTCGGCGTCGAAGATTTGGGCGCCGGTGGCGGAGGCGTTGCGACGTTTGACGGCGGGGTCGTAGAAGTCGTTGAAATCGTCGAGGAGGGCGGTGGTGTCGCCGCGCGCGCGGAGGGCATCAAGGGTGTGCGAGCCGATGAATCCGGCGCCGCCGGTGACGAGAACTTTCATGAAGGGAAGGAGGAAGCGGAGAGCTTAGAGGCTAGAGCTGAGCGCCAGAAGGAGGAGAGGCGGAAGCGGAGGGTTCGGAGGTTTAACCACTGATGGGTTTCGTCAATGGACGAAACTTGGCGGAGCGGCGCGCCCAGCGGTCACACCCTACCCCGGAGGAGCGCTACTTGCGGAGTTTTTCGAAGAGGTCGAGGTAGGCGCGGGCTTGGCGGGTGGGTTCGAAGGCCTGGCGGGCGAAGATGATCGCGGCTTGGCCGGCGCGTGCGCGGAGGTCTGGGTTTTCGAGGTAGGGCAAGAGGGCGGCGCGGTGGGCGGGGATGTCGCCGGCGGGGACGACTTCGCCGGTGACGCCGGGCTGGATGCATTCACTGACGCCGCGGGCGTCGGCGGCGACGACGGGGAGTCCGTGGGCCTGCGACTCGATGAGGAAGTTGGAGAGGGACTCGGCTTTGGAGGCGAGGACGGCGAGGTCGGCGGCGCGGTAGAGGGGGCCGGGGTCGCGTTGGAAGCCAAGGAAGCGGAGGCGGTCGCCGACGCCGAGGCGGGCGGCGAGTTCGGTGCAGGCGGGGCGGGTGATGCCTTCGCCGGCGAACCAGAGCTGCCAGTCGAGGGTTTTGGGCAACGTGGCGGCGAGCTCGACGAGAGCGCGCTGGTTTTTCTCGGGGCGGAACATGCCGACGCAGAGGAGAACGACGGTGGCGGGACCGGCGCCGTGCTGCTGGCGGAGGGCGTGGTTGCGGGTGGTGTCGGCCTGCGGGGGGAAGACGAGGGCGTTGTGAATGACGGAGACGCGGTCGGGGCGGACGCCGTGGTCGCGTTGCAGGACTTCGGAGGCTTCGGCGCTGTTGGCGACGATGTGATCGAGGTGGGGCAGCGAGCGGCGGATGAGCCAGGGGAGGGGTTTGCCTCCGCGCATGGTGCCGCTGACGAGGGCGAGGGGGAGTTTCTTTTGGAGGTGGCCGGCGCAGCAGTTGGCCATGGCGCCCATGCAGAGGACGATGTCGGGGGCGGCAGCGCGGAGCGTGCGGACGAGGCCGGGGGCGAACCAGTTTTGACGGGTGTCGAAGGGTTGAAGGATGTGGAGGGGAAGCGGCGAAAGCCGAGAGCTTAGAGCTGAGAGGCTAGAGCCAGAGGCGGAGACGGCGGATGGGGGGCGGGGGAATAGGGCGCCGCCGGGGCGGAAGAGGACGACGGCGGTGTCGTGGCCGGCGACGTGAAAGGCGTTCGCGAGGAGGAGCGTCTGGCGTTCGGTGCCGCCGCTGCGGAGGTGGTCTTGGACGAGGCGGATTTTCATGGGAGTTCGTCGCCGGGGGCAAAGAGGAGACCGGCGGCGTGCGTCCAGGTGGTGCGGCGCGCCCAGGTGCGGCCGGCGGCGCCGAATTGGCGCCGGAGCACGGGGTCCTCGATGAGTTTGCGGAAGGCGTCGGTGAGCGAGGCGGGATGGCGGGGGAGGACGAGGAAGCCGGTTTCGCCGTCGAGGACGGCCTCGGGCACGCCGCCGACGCGGTGGGCGACAACAGGGAGTCCGTGGGCGGAGGCCTCGAGGTAAACCAGGCCGAAGCCCTCGACGCTGTGGCCGTGGTCGATGCTGGTGAGGGCGAAGATGTCGGCCTGCGCGTAGATGCCGTCGAGGCGGTCGGAGGGGACGTCGCCGAGGAAGCGGACGACGAGGCCGGGGAGGGCGGCGGTGGCGCGGAGGGTGGCCTCGTAGTGGGGTTTGCCGGTGGCGCCGACGACCCAGTATTCGACGCGGTCGCGGAGGGCGGGGGGGAGAGCGTGGAGGGCTTCGAGGGTGAAGAGCTGGCCCTTGCGCGGGTGGAGGCGGCCGACGGTGAGGACGATGGTCTTGTCGGTCGTGCGGGCGGTGGCGGGGGTGAACTTGGTGGCGAAGTCGGCGCGGAGGGCGCCCGGGGTGAGGAAGGTTTTGGGCGCGGCCTCCGGGAAGCGGTCGCAGAGAAGTTTGCGGGTGTAGCGGGTGAGCGTGCTGATGCGGAAGGCGTGGCGGATGAGGCGGCGGGTGAGCCAGCGGGTGACGGGATCGGCGTGAAAACGCAGGATCTCGGAGCCGTGAAACGTGAGCACGAGACGGCGAGGGCGGAAGGTGCTCCAAGGCATGAGCATCATCATGGCGAGCATGGGGCCGGGCTCGGAGAGGTAGACGGTGGCGTGGCGCAGGCGGCGGCGTTCGCGGATCAGGTGGCGGGCGAGGGCTAGCCGGCAGGAGAAATTATGGGTGCCCTTGAGGAGGGGCAGGCGGCGCAGGGTGAACGGCCAGGAATTGTCCGGGAGGTCGGTCGCGCCGGGGTCGGTTTGCTGCGCCCAGACCTCGACGGAGTGGCCCAGCGCGGCGCCGGCGCGGGCGATTTCCTCGGTAAACGTGGCGATGCCTCCGCGCCGAGGATGGAACTCATGGGTGATGACAAAGACGGTGGTGGGCGCGGCGACACTCATGAAAAGCAGATGTTTAGGACTGCAACGATCGTGCGAAAAGCAAGCCTTGGACTTCGACGCCGCATATTTTGGTGTTTTTTGAAGGAATTTTTGGGGCAAAGCTTTTACTTTCTTTCCGCGCCAACCTTCTCAATAAAGTATCCATGTCCGATTCACTCCCCTCAGTCATCGCCGCCGACAAGAGTGCCGTGAAAACGCCCCAAGCTTTTTCCGCAGAGGAAGAGGCGGGGATTCGCGAGAGCCTGCGCCGGTGTCCGGCCAGGGCGGTGGAGGAGGCGATCGAGTTCCGGAAAACCGGCGATCCCAAGCACCTGCCGGTGGTGATCCTCGGCATCTTCGAGCGTTTCGTTGAACCCGACCTGCGTCCGCGCCTGGCGACGGCGGACAGCGATGACCTGCGGGTGATCGAGGACCTCGGGCTCGATTCGCTGACCATGATGGAGATCGTCATGCTGGTGGAAGAGATCACGAAGACCCAGATCGCCAACGACGAGCTGCGCCAGTTGAGCACCATCGGGGACATCAAGAATTTCGTGGATTGCCGGGCGCGCGGCCTGCCGCCTCCCCCGACGGCGACCGTCTACGACAACGC
>FSTE01000197.1_pt1 | contig 14674 bp, 14 predicted proteins | sample 1637071 | NCBI WGS metagenome assembly FSTE01 (sample SAMEA3914818, study PRJEB12502) | metagenome | biome: forest; material: soil | place: Canada | collected 2010-06-26 | depth 0.1 m
CGTCCCCACCCTCGCCGAGGAATACAAAGCCACCCGTCCGGGTGTCTCGTTTGAGATTGCCGCGGAGGGCTCCACCACCGGCATCGCCGCCATCATCGACGGCACCGCCCAGATCGGCATGTCCTCCCGCCGCGCCAAGGCCACGGAATTTTCCGCCGCCACCGCCAAGGGTGTGAACATGAAGCCCACCATCGTGGCCTACGACGGCATTGCGGTGATCGTTAACGAAAAAAGCCCGCTCGCCGGCCTCACCAAGCGCCAGGTCGAGCAGATCTTCACCGGTGATGTCACCGACTTCTCCGCCGTCGGCGGCAACCCCGGCGCGATCTCCGTCTACACGCGCAACACCTCGTCCGGCACCTACTCGGACTTCAAGGACCTCGCCATGAAGAAGCGCGACTACGCCCCTTCTTCCCAGAAGATGGCCGGCAACGAGCAGATCGTCGCCGAGGTCGCCAAGAACCCCAACGGCATCGGTTACGTCGGCCTCGCTTACACCACCGCCCCCGGCGTCAAGGTTCTCGCGATCGACGGCGGCCTGCCCAACAAGGAGTCCGTGCTCGCCAAGAAGTATCCCTTCGCCCGTCCCACGTTCTACTACACGAACGGTGAACCCACTGGCGAAGCCGCTAAGTTCATTGAGTTCACGCATAGCGATGCTGGACAGGCTATTGTGGCCAAGGTCGGGTTCATCCCGGTCAAGTAAGGTGTCTGGCTTGTAGTTTTGTTGCAGAATCGTAACAGGGGCCCGCTTGACGGTGGTTAAGCGGGCTTCCTGTTTTTACGACGTCGATTAAACGCGATTTTTAGTCTCACTTTTTCATGTCGTCTCCCTCCACTCCCGCCACGCCTGTTTTCGTGATCGGCAAGGCCCGCACCCGGCTTCTCGGGCTCACATGGGACGAGTGCATTCAGGCCTTCTTCGGCGGCAACGCGGTCGTCGCCGTCATCGTGCTGGCGCTGATCACGTTCTTTCTGTTTCGCGAGGGGGCCCAGTTTTTCTCCCAGAACCGCGACAACATCCGCATCTACCGCGAGGCCGGTCTGGAGTATGTTGATTACATGCGCCAGCAGCAGGAGGACCATACCGCGCTCACGCGCTACCTGTTCGATGTCCGCTTGCGCACGATCAAACACCTGACCGAGGTGGAGAAGATCCCGCTCGCCGAGGCCAATGCCAAACTCGCCGCCTTTGATGATTTCGCGGGCCGCTACGGCGACACGATCGATCCCATTCGCGGGATGGTGTCTGACCTCACAGATGTCGCCACTGCCATCAAGACAAAGTATGTCGTCGGTCAGGATGCGCTCACCGAGCGCGAGCAACTCCTCTCCGCCGGCAAGACCGCCGAGGCTGCCGCCGTGGTCATTCAGCCGGTTGATTTCAAGGCCGAACTCGCGCCCATCCTCGGCACGCTGCCGGCCTACAAGGAGGCTGCCGCCACCGTGACCAAGAACATTGACGAGGTGCTCGCCACGATTCCCTCGCTGCCCGTCCCGTCGCTTCAGCCGCGCATGGACCGCTTCAAGCAGCTCACGCACGACTACCTCGCGACGTTTCCCGCGACGCTCCACTCCATAGAGGTCTGGGATTACACGGTGCCGGTTCCCATGTGGAAATCGTTCACCGGTTTCATCCTCGGACGCCAGTGGCTCACCGCGAGTTTCTGGCAGGACTGGTATGGCATCGTCCCGTTGTTCGCCGGCTCGATGCTCATCTCGATGATCGCGCTTTTCATCGCGGTGCCTCTCGGCGTGGGCGCGGCCATCTACGTCAACCAGATCGCCTCGTCCACCGAGCAGCGCCTGATCAAGCCCACCATCGAGTTCATTTCGGCGATCCCCTCGGTCGTGCTCGGCTTCTTCGGAATCGCTGTCCTCGGGCAGGCGCTGCGGGCGATTTCCCAGATGGAATCGCTCAACTGGATTCCCGGCTTTCCTTTCTCCGAGCGGCTCAACGCGCTCACCGCCGGCTGTCTGCTCGCGCTGATCGCCGTGCCCACGATTTTCACGCTGGCCGAGGATGCCATCAACAACGTCCCGCGCGCCTTCAAAGAAGCCTCCTTCGCCCTCGGTGCCACGCGCATGCAGACGATCCTGCGCATCATCGTGCCGGCTTCGCTTTCGGGCATCGTCTCCGCCATCCTTCTCGGCTTCGGTCGCGTGATCGGCGAGACCATGGTGGTGCTGTTGTGTGCCGGTAATCGCATCCAGATCCCCGACTTCTCCGCCGGACTCGGCGTCGTTACCCAGCCGGTTCACACCATGACCGGTATCATCGCGCAGGAGATGGGCGAAGTGCCCCAAGGCAGCATCCACTACCGCGCTTTGTTCATGGTCGGCATCGTCCTCTTCTTCGTGGCGCTGCTCATCAACTTCTTCGCGCAAAAGATCGTCCGCAAATATCGGATCTCCATCGGCTGACCTTCCGCACCATGAGCGACCTCCCTCACATCTTTGCCGCCAAGCCCAGCCGCGGACGTTCCCTCGAGAAGGGAACCTTCTGGACCTTCCGTCTCGCCACATACCTCGTGCTCGCCTGCGGCCTGTTTGTCTTCGGAGACATCATCGTCAAGGGCGCGGGTACCGTCTTCCAGCCCAGTTTTCCCTTCGTCAACACCACTTTCCTCACGCATTCGCCCGAGTCGCTCTACGTCTTCGAATACGATGGGAAGAAGCAGGAGATGGGTGACAGCGAGTTCCGCGCCTTCCGCGAGAGCGAGGAGGCCAAGGCGAAAGCCGCAGGCAAGCCTGCGCCCAAGTTCAACACCGAGAGCTACGTCTATTCCGCGGGCGGCATCTGGCCGTGCATCGTTGGCACCGTGCTGCTCGTGGTGGGTTCGATGACGATCGCTCTCTTCCTCGGCGTAAGCAGCGCGATCTACCTCAACGAATATGCCCGTGACGGCGCCTTCGTGCGCTTTGTTCGCCTCGCCATCCTCAATCTCGCCGGCGTGCCCTCCATCGTCTTCGGTCTCTTCGGTCTCGCGATGTTCGTCCTCGCCCTCAAGTGGAACGTCTCACTCATCGCCGGCTGGTTCACGCTCGCCTTCATGGTTCTTCCCGTGGTCATCACCGCCTCCGAGGAGGCGCTGAAGGCCGTGCCAAAGGGCTTCCGCGAGGGCTCGCTCGCGCTCGGCGCCACCAAGTGGCAGACGATCCGCTCCAACGTCGTCCCTTACGCCCTTCCGGGTATCCTGACTTCCTCCATCCTCGGCATCGCCCGCGTCGCCGGTGAGACCGCGCCGATCATGTTCACCGCCGCCTACGTCGTCCGCGACAAGCTTCCATGGGACGTGGACAAGGTCAGCGACTTCTTTTTCCAGGGCGTCATGGCCCTGCCTTACCACATCTACGTGGTCTCCTCGAAGATCCCGCAGAACGAATACACCGAACGCGTGCAATACGGCACCGCCTTCGTCTTTTTGCTGATCGTCGGCCTCATCGCCGCGACCTCCATTGTGCTTCGCAACAAACTTCGCAGCAGCTACAAATGGTAACATCCACTCTGTCTCCCTCTAAAACGTCCACCGCCGCGCCCATGGAAACGCCCGCCGCTCCCACCAAGTTCTCCGTCACCGTTCCCGCCGCCACCACGACGAAGACCGGCACCGCGACGACGCTGATCAATATCGAGAACTTCGATTTCTACTACGGCGCCAAGCAGGCGCTCTTCGACATCAACCTGAAGCTCGATGACAAGCGCGTGACCGCCTTCATCGGCCCGTCCGGCTGCGGCAAGTCCACGCTCCTGCGCTGCCTCAACCGCATGAACGACCTGATCGACGGCACGAAGATCAAGCGCGGCAACATCAGCATCCGCGACGTTGACATCTACGGTCGAGACGTGGACTCCATCGAGCTCCGCAAGCGCGTGGGCATGGTTTTCCAGAAGTCCAATCCGTTCCCCAAGTCCATCTACGAAAACATCACCTACGGGCTCCGCCTGCAGGGGCTCACTGACAAGTCCCGCCTGGACGCGATCGTGGAAAAATCCCTGCGCGGCGCCGCGCTCTGGGACGAGGTGAAGGACCGCCTGCACGAGAGCGGCCTCGGCCTCTCCGGCGGACAGCAGCAGCGCCTCTGCATCGCCCGCACCATCGCGGTCGAGCCCGAGATCATCCTCATGGACGAGCCTTGCTCCGCTCTCGATCCCATCGCCACGGCGAAGGTTGAAGAGTTGATCCACGAGCTTAAGAAACAGTTTACGATCATCATCGTGACCCACTCGATGCAGCAGGCCGCCCGCTGCTCCGACAAGACGGCGTTTTTCTACATGGGGAAACTCATCGAATACGACGACACCCGAACGATCTTCATGAACCCCGGCAACCCCCAGACGGAGGCCTACGTCTCCGGTCGTTTCGGTTAAGCTAGCTCCTAGCCACTAGCATCTAGACACTAGCCACCCATTTTATGAAACGCTTCTTCGATTCCGAACTGGAAAACTTCCGGTCCAACCTCATTCGCATGGGCGAGACGTCCATCCGTCAGGTGCGCGACGCCGTCAAGGCCCTCGTCGAGGGCGACGTGGCGCTGGCCGACCGTGTGATCGCGGCCGACGACGAGATCGACAACTTCGAGATCCAGATCGACGAGGATGCCATGCGCTACATGAACCTCCGCGCTCCCATCGCCACCGAGCTCCGCCTCGTGATCGTGGGCATGAAAGCCTCGCACGACCTCGAGCGCGTGGGCGACGAGTGCACCACCATTGCCAAGCGCGCCGTCCGCCTTGCCGCCTTGCCGCCGCTCAAGCCCTACATCGACATCCCCCGCATGGCCGACATCGCCATCGAGATGCTCCGCGACGCCCTCGACTGTTTCCTCAACGGCGACACCGAGAAGGCCCTTGCGGTCGTCCGCCGCGACTCCGAGGTCGATGCGATCAACAAGCAGCTATACCGCGAGTTGAGCAGCTACATGATCGAGAATCCTGCGACGACCTCGCGAGCGCTTGAGCTCATGTTTATTTCGAAATCGCTGGAGCGCATCGCGGACCACGCCTGTAATATCGCCGAGGAGATGGTGTTCCTCGCCAAGGCCCAGGACATCCGTCACCGCGAAGAATTGAAAAAAGGCCCCGCCCTCTGAAGGAGGGAAGGAACATCCAACACCCAACATCGAACGCTCAACATCCAATGGGGAGCGGGAAAGAAGTAATGCGTAGCGAGTAGTTTCTGGTTTCGGAGCTTCTGTCTACTCGCTGCTCACCACCCGCTATTCGCTACTGCGTGATCGCCTACGACTCTACCGGCTTGTTGTCGTTCATCCGCCGCGTGGCGATGACGACGGCGATTCCGAGGATCAGCGCGAGCACGGCGGAGGAGCCGATGGTGCCGAAGCCCATGCCGCCATGGGCGTGCGCTTTGGTGAGGAAATCGCCCATGGTAGCGCCAAAGGGACGCGTGAGGATGAAGGCGATCCAGAACAGGGTCACGCGGGAGATGCGCGTGAAGTAAACCGCCGCCACGAGCAACGCCAGCAGACTGCCGATGAGTAGCGCCCCGCCGGCGAAGCCGAGCCCGGAGTCGTCGGCGAGGAAATCACCCAGCGCCGTGCCCAGAGTGTTGGAGAAGAGGATCGTGACCCAGTAGAGAATCTCGACCTTGCGCGTCCGGATCGTCTCGACAGACATCGACGGCTCGGTGAGCCGCCAGTAGCCGAGTGCGAGAGCGAGCAGGCCCATGAGGATCAGCGAGCCCGTGGCGTAGCCGAGGCCCAGCGTGCGGTCCATGAAATCCGACAACGTCGTCCCAGCCGTGCTCGTGGACAGCATCACCGCCCAGAATAAAACGGGGTGGTAGCGCTTGCCCATCAACTGGCCGACCAGCGTGGCGATAAAAATGCCGAAAAGGATGAGTGAACTCACCGCATAGCCGACCTTGAGCGTCTGGGCCAGCAGGTCGCCCGCCGTCTCGCCGAGGGTGGTGGCGCATATCTTCATCACCCAAAAGGCGAAGGTGATGTGCGGGAGTTTGTTGGTCATGAGAGGGAAACGAAGGCCGTCGGTTATTTTGATTCGCGGCTCTGGAGCACCTTGCCTGTTTCATTCCCTTCTGAGGAGCCATCCGGTTTGCTGTGGATATAGTCGTAAACATCCTTCAATGCGACGGTGATGCGTCTCCCTTCCCGAAGGGTTTTATCGAAGTTGGAATCGTTGACCAAAATGCAGTCCAGGGAAGCGATGTTCCAGTGAATGACCTCGGCCCACATGTATTCGGTTTGATCGCCAATCTTGAAACCGGTTTTCACGATCAGATGTTCGTTCGCCTGAAGACCTTTGCGATACTCGGGCGCGGCGGCAAAAAACGCCTTTCGAGCCTTTTCGCCGGCGGCGAGCATCTCGGGGTCTCCTGCTTTCGCGCCGACCATTTCGTCTTTTGAACCAAACAGGCTGGCTAGGGCGGAGGACTGCCGCTCCATGCGGCTGGCTCCCGGTGCGTAGGGACATTCAATTATCCAGAGGGTATTGGCCGGATCTCCTTCCTCGCGCGAGGTGGGAAGTAAATTGAAGATGAGCTTTCCGGTGGCTCCGGGATATGGGTTTTCGATGACGCTGGCCCGCATGCGGTCATGTTTGATCTCGGACAAAACCAGTTTGAACCGCTCTTTCTCGGGCCTTTGACCTTCCAGCATGCGCTGGGCACAGGCGTTGACGAGGTTGCCGGCAGGGCGGGTGGTGCTGGAGGCAACTTCTGAAAACACCAGGTCGGGCAACCCGAATTTGCGCATGCCAAGCGTGATTACGCGGACAAGCTCCGGGTTCCGATACGCATCGATGGTGATCTCTCCGCGCACATCGGGAATATTTCCCTGCCATGCATCCACGCGTCTTTTCCTCCACGCCGCGATTGAATAAAGAAAGCGGCATTCCTCGTCCCACGGCAGGCCGGCGGTATCTTCGGCCAGACGCGCAAGCAAGGCTTCGGCCAGCCGGTTTGTCTCGAGCAAGCGCGTCGGCGCGGCGGAGAACGTGAGCACCAGCACGCGCTTTGATTTAGCGATGACCGCTCCCTGTTCCGCCTTGAGATCAACCGTTCGATAACGAAATGCGTCAGGAGTCGGTGGAGCGTAATCCTCTGTTTTTTCCCACCGGTGATCGACGGTGGCGATGGTGCCGAGCTTCTGGAATTCACCGGCGAGCAGCGCCGTAAGCCTCGTCTCGGGATCGGTCGAGGGATCAGGTGAAAAATAAAGCGCGAAGTCGAATTTAACGCTGCCGGACGACGGCTCGGCCTGGATCGGAAGCGAGAAAGCAAGGATGCCAAAAAAAGACAGAAGAACTGCGCGCAGGATCATCATTTAAAGATCTGATTTTGAGGGAGCGACCCAAGCATGCCTACTTTGCGGTCTCGGCGGGGACGATCTTCACGGCGACGGAGCAGTAGAGCTTGTCGGTTGTCGTTTTGCCGGAATCGAGCCTCCGGGTCTCTTCGCGGCTCGTCAGGCCGATGATCTGCCAGGTTCCGCCGGGGATGGTGATGTTGCTGTTGATCTCCTGGATTCCGCCAACCTTGGCCTTGAGCTGGAGGTTAAGGCTGAAGGTTTTCTGATCCTTCTCCTGCTTAACCTGGTATTCCAGCTCCATGCCGTCCTTGCCGATTACCGAGCCGGCGTCGTTGGCGGCGACGGGCACGGTCGTGATCTTGGCGAAGGCGAGGAACTCTTTGTTGACGACAAAGCCGCCCTCGCCGTCGGGGGCCTTGGGGGGAGGCGTCTTCATTTCGGCGCACGCGATCAAAAGGCTCCAAGGCTTTTGGCGGGCGGGCTCCTGCGTTTGGAGCGCGCCGCCGACCGGCGCAACCGGCTCGGCGGCGTTGACACTGAGCAGGGCAAGGAGGGGTAGAAGAAGGAGTTTCATGAAGGAAGAACTTCCAGCTCCCAACGCTGAACATCGAACATCCAACATCCAACGTTGAACTTCCTGCGGGGGCGATCTCTGCGGCTTGGCGTCTCTGCGTGAGTAGTCCGCCCGTGCTTTGGATTGCTTTCATAACCATCCAGATGGGAATTGGCTAAGGGCCTGCAATGCCCTCGTCGTGAGGTCCCACTATGAACTTAAAATACCTGTTCGTTTTCACGGTTATCTGCACGACCGCGTTTTCCATCCCCACGACATTTGTTCCCGGCGAAGTGTCCACGGTTACCCTTGCGCTCACCTTCAGCACGACCAAGGAACTCATAAACACCCCCTGCTTCTTATGTGAGCACCGCCACGCTCACGAAGTATGGCAACGCCCAGTTCCTTCAGGATTTGTTTCTTGAGAACGTCCTCACCGGTGCCACCAGTTCCAAGGGATGGAAACTGGTGCTCGTGAATTCCACTCCGCTCATCACCGACAGCGGCCCCACCTTTGCCTTTTATGCCGTCAACGGCACGAACATCGTGAAGATCGATCCGGCCCGCCTGAGTTTCATCACTGATGACGGCTCGTCGTCCCAGACCAATAAAACCGGCTATTCCGACGGAAACGTGACCTCCTTCACGAGCAAGTTTTACACCGTCGCCTCGCTCACCGCCGTCGCGCCGGACGGAAGTGGTTCTTCCTACATGACCCTTCATGGCATCGCGGCTGGTTCCCAGAAATTGCTCAAGGTCACGGTGAAGAGCGCGACCAGCGGACCGGCCCAGATGAACAGCTACAACCAAATTGCCAGCATCAAACTGGCGTATGTGAGCGGCGATGTGACGTTCGATGATTCCAGTAAATTTCCCCACGTGGTCTACGGCACGGTGAGCTTCGGATCCTTCGTGCCGACGGATATCAGCATGTATCCGTAAGGGGCGGGCCGTGAACATCCAACTCTCCGAACGTCCAACATCCAGCGTCGAACTTTCAACATCCAATGACGACCAGCGGATGCTGAAGTTCCAACGGCGAAGGGTGGTGGGCGGGGAGATGGATCAATGCGTTCTTTGATGACCGTCGGCTTTGATGTGGGCCCGGATCAAGACCGCCAAGGCGGTGGAAATCTCCGCCTCATCACAGCAAACCGCATCCGCACCGGACTCTTGCAGCATGCCGCTCTGTGACAGATAGCGCGAGCGGATCAAAATCTGAATGGTCGGATTGAGCTGCCGGGTGGCGGTTACGATCATCTGGCCCGTTACCGGTTCAGGAATCGTGACAATCAGGTAGGATGCTTTTTTGACGCCCGCCTGAAGCAACAGCTCCGAACGGGAGGCATCGCCGAAAAGGGCGTGCTTATGTTCAGCCTGCAGCGACATCACCGTCTCCGCATTCATGTCGATGATCAGCGGGACCAGCCCGTATTCTTCGATTCGACGAACGACTTCCCGGCCAACCGGCCCGTATCCGACGACAATGGCTTCAATCTGAGTATTCGCATGAGCCACCCGCGCCGTCTCCTTTCGGTTGGCGATTTCGCCGCGTGCCCCGGTGCGGCGTTCGAGCCATGATTCCAAGGCGGGCTTGCTCCTCACCCATGACTCGAGCCTGAGCAGGACGCGGAACAACAGGGGATTGAGGCTGATTGAAATAATCGCACAGGCCACAAGCGCGCCGTAACCGGCCTCCGGCATGAGGCCCAGGGGCTTTGCGGTTTGGGCAACGATGAAGGAAAATTCCCCGATCTGACCAAGTCCCGCCGCCACGACGATGCCGGTCTTCAGCGACCGTTTGCCTGCGATGACAATGATCAGTGCGATGGCCGGTTTGACGACCATGGTCACGGCAACCAAGCCGGCGATCAGCCACGGCTCTTCCAGGATCAACCGCCAATCGAACAGCATGCCAACCGCGACGAAGAAGAGCACCGCGAATGCGTCACGCATCGGCAGGGCGTCGGCGGCGGCTTGATGGCTGAGTTTGGAGTGGCCCACGACCATGCCGGCCATGAACGCGCCCAGCGCCATGGATGCGCCGAAAATCACATAACCCAGCGTGGCTATCGCCATGGCGGTTACCAGCACGGTGAGGGTGAACAGTTCGCGGGAGCGCAGGTTTGCGACGCGGAGCAAGAGCCAGGGGACAAACTTGGCACCGACAATCGCCATGAATGCGGCAAAGGCGCCGAGTTTAAGCACGGCCAGCACCGCCGAACGCAGCAGGGACTTCGAGCCGTCCGCAGCGGGTGCATCCACCCCGGCGCCTTTGACGGCCAGCGCGGGCAGAATCACCAGAACCAGGACAGTGAGGATATCCTCGACCACCAGCCAGCCAATGGCCACGCGGCCTTCCGGAGTTTCGACATGGTCGTTGTCCATCAAGGCGCGCAACAAGACCACCGTGCTGGCGACTGAGACGGCTATGCCGAGAACGATACCGGTGTTCCACTCCCAGCCCGCGACGAGCGCGACGAGCAATCCGAAAGCGGTTGCCACCAGGCTTTGGCCAATCGCGCCGGGCACGGCAATAGAGCGCACCGCGACGAGATCGCCGATGTGGAAATGCAGCCCCACTCCGAACATCAAAAGGATGACGCCAATTTCGGCGAGTTGCTTGGCAAGCTCCGCGTCGCCCACAAAGCCCGGCGTGTGCGGGCCCACGACAAGGCCCGCCAGCAGGTAACCGACAATCGGGGAAAGCCCGAAGCGTTTTGCCAGCAGACCCAGGATCAAGGCGGCGGTGAGTCCGAAAGCGATGGTGGTGATTAAAGATATGTCGTGCATGCAAGGACTCTGCTTTCGGGGAACTGGCGGGCTATTGGCTGGCCCGTGGGTCCACCGCTGCGCGACCCTGTACGCTGCGCTTCGTCGAATGGTCTCACCCCCGTTGGGGGTAGGCTCACGGAGTGATAATTACTGGCGGAGAGGGGGGGATTCGAACCCCCGGTAGGCTTTTACACCTACGGCGCTTTAGCAAAGCGCTGCTTTCGACCACTCAGCCACCTCTCCGGAACAGTCCGCTTGAAACAAAGTCCCGCTTCACAAAGTGCAAGGCCTTTTATCGCTTAAAACGGACACGGGTATCGGAAGCAATGTCCGGGCTTTCGGAACGGGTCGCTCACGCTTCCCGCACCCCAATCATGATTCCTCGTCTTCGTCCTCGACGGGGCGTTCGAGTTCTTCGCGGCACTCGTTCATGACGCGCAGCCAGATCTCGCGGAGATCGAAAAGGCGGGGCAGGGCATCTTCGCTGAAGCGGACGACAGCGGGAAGGGAGGCCACGGCGGGCGTGCCAAGGTGGGCGAAGGATTGGTTGAGCTCGCGGAGGGCTCGCTTGAAGAGGCTGATGGCCATCGCGTAGTCGCCGAAGTCGAGCGCCTGGATCGCGAGCATCGCCTGCTCTTCGCCACGGTAGATCGAGGCGTGCATGGCGATGGCGAGCGGCTGGGGGACCTTGGCGGCGTCGGGGGCGATGCGTTCCCATGAGCGCTTCACACTCAGGTAAATGGCCTTGGTCGCGATGAAGATGGGGTTCTTGTGGAGAGTGTAGGGATCGGTGCCGAAATCGTTGAGGTCGGCGGAGGCGGACTCGCTCTCGGACTCGGGGGCGGTGGTTTCGCGGGAGGCGATGGTGTCGGCGGAATCGCTGCTCCAGGACTCTTCGTCCCAACCCATCTGGTGGGCGACTTCATCGATGCGGTCGGGATGGCTGTGGAGCTTCTCGTAGTAGGCGAGATAGCGATGGATCACGTCGTCCTGTTCGCGCAGATATTTTTCCCAATCAAATTCGTTCCAAGCAAGTTCACCGCGATCATCCCAGTCATTGTTGTCCGAGGGGCCGTCAGGTTCGAAATTACTCATTCGGTAGAAGGTCTTCATTGACCTTGCCTGCACGTTGCTTTCGCGGGGTGAAAAAGCAAATGAAATTCCCTCAATCGGCGGCGGGCTTTCGCCAATGGCGTGCCGGAGGGGAAAATGGGTGATTTACGGGTTGAACGGCCAAGAGGGGCGGGCAACCTGACCATTCCTCTATGACCGAAGTGCATTACGAGAAGGTTTATTTCTCAGGCTTTGTGCAGGGTGTGGGCTTTCGCTACACCACGTTGCAAGTTGCCCGGGAATTCGAGGTTACGGGCGCCGTGGCCAACCTGGACGACGGTCGGGTGCAGCTTGAGGCCGAGGGGGAACCCCGGACGGTGTCCGCTTTCATATCCGCGCTGGAGGAGCGCATGCACGGCCACATCCGCAAGGTGGAGCGCGCCTCCGAGAAACGCGCCGCCCAGTTCAACGATTTTCGCATCCAATGACCAACCCCACGCCTCCCGTCGCGATCGAGATACGCGACCTGACCAAGGATTTCCCCCTCACGCTGCGCGGCATCAAGCTGCGCGCGGTGGACAATCTCACGCTGAGCGTGCCCGAGGGCCAGGTGTTCGGGTTGCTGGGGCCGAACGGTTCGGGCAAGAGCACGACGATCAAGATCATCCTCGGCCTGCTCGATCCGACGGTGGGCGAGTGCAAGGTCTTCGGCGTGCCGAGCGGACGCGTTGATTCGCGGCTCAACGTCGGCTATCTACCGGAGGCGCCGTATTTTTATCGTTATCTGAGCGGGACTGAGCTGGTGCGGTTTTACGGCCGCATCTGCGGCGTGCCGCGCAAGCGTCTCGACGACCGCGTGAAGGAGGTGATCGACTGGGTGGGCCTGAGCGGCGCGGCGCACCGTCGGGTGGGAACGTATTCGAAGGGCATGTTGCAACGGATCGGGCTGGCGCAGGCGCTGGTGCACGATCCGCGGCTGATCATCCTCGACGAGCCGACGGCGGGCGTTGATCCGGTGGGCTCGGCGGAGATTTCCGAACTGATTTTGAAACTGAAGACGCAGGGGAAAACCGTGTTGATCACGTCGCACCTGCTCGCGCAGATCGAGGATGTATGCGACCGCGTGGCGATCCTCGACAAGGGGAAGCTGATCCTCGAAGGCAACATGAACGATCTCGTCGGCCAGCGCGGGCGGCAGGCGTTGATCGTGGATCCGCTTACGCCGGAGCAGTTGGTGGAGTTGCGCGTCTGGCTGAAAGAGCGCGGCCATGCGCTTGATTCGGTGGAGCAGCCGCGGGCGCGGCTCGACCAGCTTTTCCTAAGCCGGGTGTCACGGGCACCGAAAGGAGAAAACAAATAATGAGCACGGCGACCGTTGGTGTTCCGTTTTCCATTTCGCGTCTGCTGATCGTGGCGGGTAACACCTTCCTCGAGGCGGTGCGGCAGAAGTTGTTCAATTTCCTGCTGCTGCTCGCGATCGGGCTGGTGGCGAGCGCGCAGTTTTTCCAGGAGTTCAACTTCGGCTCCTCGGAGTTGAAATTCATCTCGGACTTCGGGTTTGGCGCGATGGTGTTCTTCGGCTCGACGCTGACGATCGCGGCGACCGCGCAGTTGTTTTTCAGCGAGATCGAGAACCGCACGGCGCTCACCATCCTGGCGAAGCCGATCTGGCGCACGGAGTTTATCTTCGGGAAATTCGTGGGCGTGTTCGCGGTCGTGGGCGTGTTCTGTGCGCTGACCACGCTGCTGCTGGTGGGGCTGCTCTACCACCGGGAAAACGCCATCATGGCGCTGCATCCGGATGCGTTCGAGCACGGGCGCGTCATCCACTACGGCGACCTGCTGGTGATGGGCGTGCTGCAATGGCTGAAGTTCGGCGTGCTGGCGGCGATCACGTTGTTCATCGCGAGTTTCTCGAATACGAACCTCTACACGGTGGTGATGAGTTTCTTCATGCTTGTGATCTGCCACCTGCAATACCTCGCGCATGACGCGTATGCCCAAGTCGCGTCTCTGCCGCTGCGGCTGCTGGTGCGGGTGTTGAGCTACGTGTTCCCCAACTTTCAGCTCTTCAACCTGACGGACCAGATCGGCATCGGGGCGGGGCTCGACTCCGGCCTGGTGCTGCGCGTGGCGGGCTATGCGGCGATCTACATCGCGGTGTTCGGCGGTCTGGCGGTCTACAGTTTCCGTAGTCGTGAAATCTAACTTTCTGGCAATGCGTTTCCTGCGGATCGCGGTGATGATCGCGACGTTGGTCGTCACGGGCTGGGCCATCCGTCCGTTCGAGGATCCCGCGTGGCAGGCCGTGCGCGCGCAGCAGCCGGCGGTGAAGCTGGACTCGTTGCAAGGCGCGCTGGGGCAGGGCGTGACGGTGGGACTGCTGGGAGGATTCCGCGCGATCGTGGCGGATTTTTTCTGGATCAAGACGAACTCCGTGTGGGCCGACAACGACCTCCCGGCCACGCAGACCTTGATCAAGCTCGTCACGGCGATCGATCCGCGCCCGCTTTATTTCTGGCAGAACGGCGCGCGCATGATCGCCTATGACATGCCCAACTGGCGCATCATGGCGGAGGGTGACTACGACACCGTGTCCAAGGCGGAGCAACGGCACATCGACCAGGAGCAGTCGACCGTGGCGATCAACTACCTGAACGAAGGATTCGGCTATCATCCTGATTCCGCATTGCTCTACATCGAGATCGCCAACGTCTATCTCAACCGCCTGAAGGATGCGAATGCCGCCGCCGAAGCCTACCTCAAGGCGGCCCGGCAGCCCGACGCGCCCTACTTTGTGGCGCGCATCTATGGCGAATTGCTGCGGCGGCAGGGACGCAACGCCGAGGCTTATGCCTGGCTCAAGCAACTTTACCCGACGTTGCCCAAGATCACGCCGGGGGCCAAGACCCAGCCAAGCCCTGCGGAGATCGAAATGGGGATGGCTCCCGTGGTGTTGGAACGCATTCGTGAGTTGGAGAAGGAATTAAAGATCCTTGCGAG
>FSTE01000243.1_pt1 | contig 14129 bp, 6 predicted proteins | sample 1637071 | NCBI WGS metagenome assembly FSTE01 (sample SAMEA3914818, study PRJEB12502) | metagenome | biome: forest; material: soil | place: Canada | collected 2010-06-26 | depth 0.1 m
ACCTCTATCGCCAGACCGGCACGCCAACCGGGACCACCTATCCGATCGGCATCTACGCCTGCTCTAACACAAGCTGGACCGAGACCGCCGTCACTTGGAATACGCGGCCCTACCCTTACGCGAGTGCCACCGGCGAACCCAACGTCACCTGCCGCTATCTTACTACGGCAGGCAAGAACCTCAGCGGCGGTCGCATCGCGATTTCCGGGACCAACCCCAGCCAGCTTGTATGGCTGCCCTTCGCCGGACTCACCACCACGCCCCACTATAGCAATGACTGCGGGGTCACCTGGTCGCCCGCCGCCGGTCTCCCCGCCGGCATCAACGAAACCATCGATAAATCCGTCCCGGGCTATACCATCCAACAGCTGGCGGCCGACCGGCTAAACGGAAACTTCTACCTCGCGCTCTTCGGCGGAGGAGGAAGCGGCAATCACGCGATCTACCGCAGCGCCGATGGCGGTGCCAACTGGAGTCTGGCCGGCACGGTCACAGCCGGAACTTACAACGTCTATCGCGCGCAAATCATGGCCGCCCCCCAGGCGAATGATGTCTGGGTGTGCGACGACGGCGTGTCCGGTTCCACCGCAGGCGGCCTCTGGAGATCAACGAATGGCGGGACCACCTGGCCGGCCAAACTGCCGAACATCACCGCAGTCGGCCTGGTTTCCTTCGGCAAGGCACCCATCGGCTCCTCCTACCTGTATTCCGTTTATTTCTACGGATACTACAGCGGCGTGAAAGGAATCTATCGCTCCGATGACTACGGTTCCACCTGGGTCGCGATGCCTTCGCTGCCCACGGACGCAAACATCCAAGGCCTCGCCGGTGACAGGCAGATGCCGGCCAGTGTCTTCATCGGCACCGGCGGCCGCGGGATGTTCCAAGGCCAGTGATCGCCTGAAGTATTCGCATCGTTCGCAACCAGCCCGGGGATCGCCGATCCCCGGGCTTTTTTATGCCTCAATACCCCGTTCATGGCATCAGCCACACCCGCCGGACTCGTCGTTGATCCCCATTCACACCGGAACGAACCGCACGGTCTTCGATCGCCTGAAGAGCCAACCCACTTAAATCCCTTGGAGGACCGCTCTCTTTTGGGCGCCGCCTATAACCCAGAAAAACAAAAAGGCGTCCGACAACCCTTCGGTTACCGGACGCCACATTCAAAGAAAACTACTCAACCGCGCCGTTTGCGCGAACGCCAGACGACGCCAGCCAGCGCGAGTGCGCCGACAAAAAGCGCGTAGGTCGAAGGCTCGGGAATGGCGATAGCCGTGAGATAGCCGCTGGCATCAATGCCGGCTGCCAAGCCATTGATGGTGATCTGACCGAGCTGCCCACTGGTAAGACCAAGGTTGGTGGTTCCAAACCGCACAGACGAGCTGTCGGTAAAAGTGCCGACGATGCTGAGCGTGCTGCCGGATCCCCAGGTGGCCAAAGAACTGTCGGCAAAGAAGAACGTGCCTCCGGTGGACAAGTCCAGAAAACTGGCCGTGCCCGCCGTGAGACTCAACGTGGCGAGGCCCAGGTTCTGGGAAAAAGCCGACTGGAGCGTGCCGCCGCCAAGGGTTATGCCGTTCGTGGCGCTGTTGTTGATCACGTTGGGCGCACCCAAAGAAAGAATGCCGCCGTTGACCGCCGTCGTGCCGGTGTAGGTATTTGTATTACTCAGAATCCACTTGCCGGCATCCTGCTTGATGAGCGACACCGCGCCGGTGCCGTTGTTGGCAATCAGGGCGGCGAGCGTGTTTGCCCCCGTATTGGTGCCACGCAGCGTCAGCGTGCGCGTGAAGTTAGTCGTGCCTAACGCGATTGCGCCCGTGTTGGTGAAGTTAATCGCGCCCGTGCCGGAGGCATCAAGCGTCGCACCTTGGCCGTTGGTGCTCGTGCCGTTAATGGTGAAGAGGCGGTTCGTGCTGTCGCCCGCGCCCACGTAGCGCAGCGTGCCGGCGTTGCCGATGAGGAGATTGGTCGCGGCGTTGGTCGAGGCGCCGATGGAGCTGGTGCTGCCGCCGTTGGCGAGCTTCACCACTTCGAGCACGCCGCCCGAAGCCGCGATGGTGGTGACGCCCGTGTAGGTATTGGCCGTATTGGCGAGCCGCCATGTGCCAGCGTCCTTCTTAAAGAAGTTGACCAAGCCGCTGCCCGTCGAGGCATTGACGATCTGGCCAAAACTGTTGGCTCCGGAATTCGTTCCGCCCAGGGTCAGGTTGCTCACGCCGTTGTTTGCAACCGTGACGAAATTGGTGGTGTTGGTAAGCGACACAGTTCCCGTTCCGTTATTGATGACCTGTGCACTGGTGGTACCCGTTATGGTGGAGTCAGAGGCTATCTGCAGCAGACGGTTGGAACTCGCGTTGGCGGAACCCGTGTAGACGAGCGATCCACCCCCGCCATTGCCATTCCCATAAACAACGGTGCTGCCCGCGCCGGCCCCGCTGGCCACGCCTGAATCGGCCAGCATGCTGACCGAAAGCAATCCCCCGCTCGTCAGGTTAAGCGAACCGGTGAAATCGTTCGCGGCATTGCCGAGCACAAGAGTGGTGGTCGTTCCGGTGGTCAGCGATGTAACCGAGCCGGCGCCGGTGATCTTGCTGTTCACCGTGGTCACATTGTTTGTTCCCGACACGGCCGTGAAAACCACCGTCGCGCCCGAGTTCACGGTAAACGTGCGCGTGGCCGCCAGCGTGACGCCCGTCACTGTAAAAGAGATCTGATTGACGTTCGTAAAAGTGATGCCGACGCCGGAAGCTCCCAAGTTGTTGTCGGCGGACAGGAACAAACGGCTGTTGGTATTGTTACCGCTCAAGACCAACGCACCGGTGAAGGCGCTGTTATCTCCCGACAGCGTCAGACCGACGTTGCCGGTGGTGGATTTGGTGATCGTACCTGCTCCGCTTAAACCGGTTAGACTGGCCCCCGTGCTGGAGGAAAGGGTCAGCGCACTGTTGACCGCCAGACTGCCGCTAAACGTGCTCGCTCCGCTCACGGTCGTTCCGCCCGTGTTGGAAATCGTCAGCGTCTTGCCGGAGGCAACGGTGGTGGCTCCGCTGAGGGTGAGCGCACCGGAACCGGAAATCGTCGTGTCGCTGTTAAACGCAACGCCGCTGGAAATGATGGTCGCTACTCCGCTGTTTTGGACAAGGCTGGCACTGCCCATCGATACGGCAAAAGCAAGACTGCCGCCGCCAGCGGCGATGGTGACCGCGCTGTCCGTGGGCGCGCCCGTATCCTCCGTAGTCAGCGATCCCACCGTGATCGCCTGGTTCAGATTGATCGTCTGGGCGCCGGCAAAGTCGCCCGAAATGTTGGCGGTGGCATCCGTCGCGTTGGGGAACGAACCCCCTCCCCAGTTGGCGAAATCATTCCAGTTATAGGTGGCCGACGCAGTCTGAGTCCATGTTTCGGCACGCACCGTCGATGCGGCAAAGACAGTCCCGAGGGCGATCACAGTAATATATTTCCGGGCGAAGGCTTTCATGATTTCACAATTTTGAGGTAGGTGGGCGGCAGGCGGCTCTTGCTACCGGAAAACCAGCCACCCCACCGTGAAAGCACCACGGCGAACCCAAGCCCGGCGGTATTTCTAATCAATTTGACCGGTCAAATTTCAGCCAACGCACGCATCAAACACCCCGCCCGACTTCATCCGAAAAAGCGCGGAAATCGTCCGTGGCCTCAGCCCTTGCGCGGTTTTACGACTGTGATCGCCAGCAAGCCAAGCGTGGTCGGGACGGTGGGATCGACTGTGATCTCCACATGCGTGACCAACCGCCCGGGAAACGGATTGATCCACTCCAACGTATAGAGAAACACGTGGCGCTTGATCAGGCTGCCCTCGGCATCCAGCAGGGGAACCATGCGGGCACCGGGAAAATCGCGGTGGGGGTAATCCGACCACCAATCCTGAATGTTGGCTTTTGCAGCAGTCACACCGGCCACGTTCCCATCACTCTGATCCTTGCCCAGACTTACCAGCGGCACGGTGCCCAGCGGGCCCTTCGCTCCATGGACGGTGTAGCGGGCAAAAGGCTGCCGTGATCGTGCGTAGCCGCAGCCATGGAGAAGGTAAATCGCCTCTGCACGAGACTCGATGGGAATGAGGAGACGATCGGGCAGTTCATGCGCATTGCCCTTTCGATTGACGGATGAATGAAAAACCACGGCTCCCATGTCGGAGCGGCGTGATCCGCCCAAAATATCGAAAGGCACGCCATGGATCTCGCGCCGGCCCGGAGGCAGGCAGGGCAAAGGCAGGTCGCCGAGCCAGCCTCGGCGGAAACGCAGCGGCCGGTTGACGAAAGGACGCAGGTTGACCGGCTCAAAACGCGGACGCTCGGAGAGAGAGGCCTTCGCGGCCAGCGAGTAGGGACGCCGGACCATTTGATCCAACTCCTCGGATTCCCCACCTCCATGCTTCAAGGGATTCGCCAACGCGATGCGCTCATTCCCAAGGACGGAAACAACCTCGCCCAATGCCGCGGTGGAATCCCGGAGGTTGAGACGGGGCATTACATGCAAAATGGAGGGCGGCGGCAGGACTCCGAGACGAGCGCAGCTGCGCATTTCACGCTGCAGGAGACCGAATGTCATCTCGATCCAAAGAGCCATGTCGATGCAGGCGGAGGTGAGCCGAGGCTGCACGGTATTCAGGATGAGGGCGTTGCCCACGGCAAAAACCGAGAGCTTCTCCGGCACGCGCCGCCCGTTGCGTGCAAGCTCGGTCAACAGCCTCTGGAGCTCACTGGCGTGGCATACGCGGATAACCAGGCCGGTGACATCCTTCCAATCACCCGCGAGCAAAGCCGCGAGCGCTTCGACATCCTGCCGGTTGATCAACCAGGACGGATCGCGCCGAATACGTTTCGCCGAGACGCCCAGGCTCCTGTCCGTGCAAGCCCGCCGCCAGCAGTCCTCAACGGCGCCATCGCCAACGGTGACCAGCGCCAGTTCCCGATGCCCCAGCGCGGAAAGATGCTCCATGCCGAGCTCGATCCCGTGGGTAACGTTGGCGCTGACCGAAGACAGATCATTGCTCGCCCAAAAGATGCTGACCACAGGAATGCGGCGCCGATTCAGTTGCCGCGCCAACGGCACCCACGACAATTGATTCGGATCCGACGGCGGATCGCAAATCACGCCATCGATCCCATCTTTGTCGAGTTGCCGGAGGATGGTCACGACTTCTTCAGCCGCCTCATAGGTATGCACCTTGAGATCGACCTGAAAGTCACGGGCGGCACGGCGATAGTTGGGAAGATATTCCGAGCGGCGGCTCACCACGAGATGGCACACCGGACGCGCGGGCGACTGGGTGACCTCGACCAGAAAATTCTTGTAGCCCTGTCGATGCACGCGTCCTTCCGCGATGCAGCGCCCCATCGCCCGATTGAGTGCGTAAAGACTCACGGCCAAAGTGAGGGCAAGGCTGCGCTCGGATGGCAGGCGATCCCCCGCCTTGACCTTGGCGGTCTTTAGCCAGTCCTCCAGACGTCTCGTCGCTTCGGCAGCCAGTATGGACGTTGGCATTCGGTTGTGAGGTTAAAACTATTTTTAATGAAAAGCCGGGGCGACGTGACTGCGTTTCGAAAAACTCAATGGAGGCTGCCGCCGCAACTCAAATGTCACCCGCTGCGCAAAAGTCCGGCGCCGGAGCAAGTGCGCGCGTTTACTTTTTCGAACCGACGGGCATCAGCGCCCGGACCGTCGAGCCTTTGCCGGGCGTGGATTCAATACTGAAGCTTCCTCCGACCATCTCCACGCGTTCGCGCATGCCGATCATGCCGAGGCGCTGCTTGCCCTTGGCGGACATTTGCCGCGCCACCGAGAAGCCTTTGCCGTTGTCGGCAATCTCCAGACACACACCATTTTTCGCTTTGAGAATCGTCACCTTGATCACACTGGCACCCGCGTGCTTGGCGGCATTGACGAGCGCCTCCTGCGTGACGCGATAGAGAACCGTCCGCCGGTCGTTGTCCAACGCTTCGACGCCCGCAAAAGCCGTGAATTGAATCTTCCGCCCCTTCCGCTTGGGGAATTCGCCGATGTAGGAACGCAGCGCCGGGATCAGGCCGAGATCGTCCAGTGCCGACGGCCGCAGATCACGCGCAAACCGATGCACGATACTCACGCCTTCCGTTACCAACCGCCGCAAGGGCGTGATCGTCCGCCCGATGTCCTTTGGTTTGCTGACCGCCGTCTTCGCAAAGATCGCCAGGTGCACGTTGATGCCCACGAGGAGCTGGCAGATTTTGTCGTGCAGCTCGCGACTGATCTCCTTCCGCTGGTTCTCCTCCACCATCAGCAACTGATGAGTCATCTGGCGCAGCTTTTCTTGGAGCTGGCGCGCCTCCTCCAACGACTGGAGCGCGTGCTGTTCGCTCTTCTTCAGCGAAATCACCATGGCCTGCCGCCGCACGATCTCCGCCTCCAGATGCCGGTTTGTGGCGGCGAGATCCTCCACGCGGCGCTGCGCCTCCTCCGCATGCTTGCGGGCCGAGACGTCGATTACCGCCACCCGGCACCATTTTTTTGAGCCACCGGCCGAGAAGGCGGACATCGCCTGCAAATCCGCCCAAAACACCGGACGCCCTTCCCGCAGGAGCAACGTTTCGCAGACCTGTTTTTTGTGTCCGCCGAAGATGCTTTTTAGAAAGACGGTAAAAGCCGCGCGGTTTTGCGGCGCCATGAACAGTTCAAAGCGACGCTTGGTCAGCCGGGATCGCTCTATGCCGAGCAAGGCCGCGCCGGTGAGGTTCACCTCCAGAATCACGCCTTCCTCATCGATTGAAAAATAGCCGACGGGCGCGAAATCGTAGAGATCCGTATATCGCTCCAGATGCGCATCGACTTCGGCCTTCGCCTGCTGGAGTTCCTCGTTTTGCAGCTCCAGCTCGATTTGGTGGACCTGCAATTCATGCAACGTGCGGCGGGCGTCGGCCTGGGTTGCGATACGCGCGTTTTGGAAAAGCTGGTGGCGCGCCATAGCTTCCGCCCGAAGACGCAGTTCGCCGCCACCCGTCGCGGGCTTGGAACGTTTTTTCATGCCTTGGATTTTGCCTTGGCCGGCAACGCAGCGGCATCACGGGAACGCAAACGCGTGAGCGCGACGTCCTGCGCCGTCGAATGTTTGGCCAGGTGCGCGTGCTCCGAACGCAGCCCCGCCTCCACTTTCTTGGAGGCGGTGATGTCTGCAAAGGTGATGACCACCCCGTCGATCCGGTTGTCCATCGTGCGGTAGGGCATGACGCGCACCGTGAACCAGCGTCCATCCTTCGCGGCGATCGCCTTCTCCGCGAAGACGAGCGTGCGCAACACTTCGCGCGCGTCCTTGACCAGCGAGGGATAAAGCAGGTCGGAGGCGAGGTCGGTGATCGGGCGGCCCACGTCGCTCGCAATAAACTTGATGATCGTCTTCGCCTGCAGGGTGAACCGACGCACGCACAGCTCGTTGTCGAGAAACACGGTCGCGATGTCCGTGCTGTTGAGCAGATTCTTCATGTCGTTGTTCGCACCGGAAAGCTCGTCGAGCTTGGCTTGCAGCTCGGCATTGACCGTTTGCAACTCCTCGTTGAGCGACTGCATTTCCTCCTTCGAGGTCATGAGTTCCTCGTTCGTCGACTGAAGCTCTTCGTTGGTAGACTGAAGCTCCTCGTTCATGGACTTGAGCTCTTCCTGAGAGGTCTGCATCTCCTCGCGGCCGGCCTGGACCTCTTCGCGGGCGCGCTGAAGTTCCAGCGCCAGTTGTTTCTGTCCTTCGCCGCGGGAGAGAGACTTCCCGCCCGCGCCCGCCGCGTGGACTTCAACCGGGATTGCCGATTCGGAAAATACGATCAGCACCATGCCGAACAGTTCCTTTGGTTCCTCGAGCGACTGCACCATCAGATCGACGGAGCGAGCTCCCGCGGTGGCGTCGGTCTTGATGCCGCGGACGTTGATGACGCCCTTCTTGCGGTGAACTTTCTGGAGGGCGCTGGTCAGGTCGTAACGCAGACCTTCGCGGGCCATGGCCAGGATGTTCCAGTTGGCCTTGCCGGCCGCGGGCTCCAGGTATTTCCCCGTGCGGCCGCTGATGTAGAGGATGTCGCCCTCGGCATTGACGAGCACCGCCGGCGGCGCAAAACGCGACTGGAGCAACTGGTCCGCGACCGACTGGAGGCTGGCCGCAGGATGGGCCGCTCCGCGCGGCGCATCGGGTCGGTTGGAGCGGACCGGCAGGGACACGGCGGAAAAATTCACCTGGCCGCCCATCATGCCGGCTTCACTGCGCTTGAAAATCCGCTCCTTGAGCGCCAGCGGCGTGAAGAGATTGGAAAAGCCGCCGATGCTCTCCGCGCTGCCGAGAAACAGCACGCCGCGGGCGTTGAGGCTGTAGTGAAAAAGAGGGAAGAGTTTTTTCTGCAACTCGGGCGTGAGGTAGATCAGCAGGTTCCGGCACGAGAGGATGTCGAGCTTGGTGAACGGCGGATCCATGATCAGGTTCTGCGGTGCGAAAACCACCATCGAACGGATCTCCTTGTTCACACGGTAGCCGTTTTCCTCCTTCACGAAAAACCGGGCGAGCCGGGCGGGCGTCACCTCGGCGGCGATGGTCGCTGGGAAGAGCCCATGGCGCGCCTTGTCGATGGCGTCCTTGTCGAGATCGGTGGCGTAGATCTGCAACGAAAGATTGTGCGTTTTGAGAAGCTTCACGGTTTCGACGAACGCCATAGCCAGCGAATAGGCCTCCTCGCCGGTCGAGCAGCCCGCCACCCACGCGCGCAGCATGCCTCCGTCCGGACGGTCGGCCAGCAGCGCCGGCAGCACGTTCTTCGTGAGTTGTTTCCAAGCCGGGGTGTCGCGAAAAAAGGCCGTCACGCCGATGAGCAGTTCCTTGAAGAGGATGTCCAACTCCTGCGGATTCTCCTGCAGATACCGGACGTAGTCGCCGATGCGCGCAAGCTGGTGGATGCCCATGCGGCGCTCGACGCGGCGATGAAGCGTGCTCCGGCGATAGAGCGTGAAGTCATGGCCGGTGTGGGCGCGCAGCAGGATGACGATTTTTTCCAACGCACCCTGGGTTTTGCTCTCCAAGGGTTGCTCCGTCTTGCCGATCTGCGGAACGTGCCGGCGATAGGCGACGAGTTTGCCGGGCAGTTGATCCGCGGAAGCCACGATGTCCGCCAGCCCCGCCTCGACCGCGCTGCGCGGCATGGCGTCGAATTTCGCCGTGCCCGGATCCTGCACCAGCACCAGCCCGGCTTGTTCCTTGATGGCCTTGAGACCGAGCGTTCCGTCGCTGCCCATGCCCGACAGGACGACGCCGATACTGCGTTCACCCTGGTCCTCGGCGAGCGAGCGAAAAAAAGAATCGATCGGCAGGCGCAAGCCGCGGGCCGCGACCGGAGCGAGCAGGTGCAACGTGCCGTGCAACAGCGACAGGTCGCGGTTCGGCGGGATCACATACACGCGGTCCGCCTGGACGCGAATGCGATCCGTGACCTGAACGACCTTCATGGCGGTGGCGCGCTGGAGCAGCTCGGGCAGCATGCCCTTGTGCGTCGGGTCGAGATGCTGCACGACGACGAACGCCATGCCGCTGTCCGCCGGCGTGTTTTCGAGAAACTGGATCAACGCCTCCAGCCCTCCGGCCGAGGCGCCGATGCCCACGATGGGACACGCGTGCTCCGCAGTCTGCCTGCCTTTGGGCGAGGAGCTCGACGCAGACTTAACCGCAGTCGTCGGAGTTGAACGACGCTTCTGCGGCTTGGGAGAGATGGGGTTTTTCAAAGTGCGGGCGAAGCCGTTCCCCGAGAACATCGGATCCGGCTTCGCCCTTAGGAAATCGGAGAACCCGTGAAGAGTCGAGCCCGCCGCCGGGACGCACCACGCCTCCCGCATCGACAGGGTTACACCCCATAGCCGGCGCGCGCCGTTGAGCACACCCTGACTCGTTGGAAAAGGCGCCTGCCCAACCGGTGAGAGCATCCCCATCGTCCAATGCTTCACATCCCGAAAATCCATGAAACCGCCCACGTCACTCACCGGCTCCCACCTGCGGACCTACGAAACGATCTTCCAACATCCGGTCTCCCACAATCTGGGCTGGCACGATGTCCACGCCCTGTTCCGCCAGCTCGGCGAGATCGAGGAAGAGCCCAACGGCAACCTGAAGGTCACGCGCAACGGACAGACCTTGGTTCTAAATCCTCCCCGCGCCAAAGATGTGGAGACGGCGGACGAAGTCATCGCCCTGCGACACTTTATCGAACGGTCGGAGACTCCCCCTCTCAATCAGAACGACCCTGCGTCACGCTGGCTGGTGGTGATCGATCATCACGAGGCCCGCATTTACCGCTCCACCGCCGCCGGCGCCATCGCGCAACAGATCCGGTCCCACACGCCGGAGGATTTTTTCCGCCACGCGCCCGATTCGAAGGCTTTCTCACGCGGTTATGAGAAATCGGAGTCCCGCGGCTATTTCGAACCGGTCGCGAGCGTGCTGAAGGGCGCCGGACAAATCCTCGTCTTCGGCACCGGCAAGGGGACGAGCAACGAGATGGACCAGTTTACCGTCTGGTTGAAGCATCACCGGCCCGAACTGGCCGGACGCATTATAGGCACGAAAGTCGTCGGCGAATACCACCTTACCGATGCCCAACTCCTCGCCAAAGCCCGTGAATTCCACGCAGACCTCGGGAGGGCCACCACGACAATTCCGCCAACATAACTATAATCGTCACAATGACATGGCGCGCGAGCCGATTGCCCGATTGGGCGGCCCTCGGGGTCGATATGTATCGCGATGGCGGAGGCTCGTTTCTAGAATAAAACGACCGGCCGGGAACAAGGCTGGAAATGTAAGCGACGCCGGCACCCCTTCCGGCTCCTCGGCTTGCGTCCCGTTCTTTACCCCTTGAAGCCCAACCCCAAACCCCTCTCCGCAGCCAAACCTCTCTCTGGCGCCACTGCTGCGCTGCTCGCGGATATCCGCGTTTCCGAGCTTCGCTACCGGCGCCTGTTCGAGGCGTCGCAGGACGGTATCCTGATTCTGGATGTGGCGACGGGGCGCATCAGCGACGTGAACCCGTTTCTCGTCGGGCTGCTCGGTTTTTCACGCGACGAAATGATCGGTCAGACCGTCGGCGAGCTGAGTCCGTTCAAGGATGTCGTGTCCAATCAGGCGATGCTGGAGCGATTGCAGCGGGACGGGTATGCCCGCTATCACGACCTGCCGCTGGAAACGAAGGATGGTCGCAAGATCGCCGTGGAGTTTGTCTGCAACGTGTATCAGGTCGGCGACCACAAGGTGATCCAGTGCAACATCCGCGACATCACCGAACAAAGACGGGCGGAAAGAGCCGCAAGCTGGCTCGCGGCGATTGTCGAGTCTTCGGACGACGCCATCATCGGCAAAGACCTGAACAGCAGCATCACCAATTGGAACACAGGCGCAGAAAAGATCTTCGGCTACACGGCCGGCGAGATGGTGGGAACTTCCATCATCCGGCTGATTCCCTCCGAACGGCGGCAGGAGGAGAGCCAAATGATGGACAAGATCAGGCAGGGCGGAAGCGTGAAGCATTTTGAGACGTTGCGACAGGCCAAGGACGGACGACTGATTGATGTCTTGGTCACTGCCTCGCCGATCAAGAATGCCACCGGGGTGGTGATCGGCGTGTCGAAAGTGGTGCATGACATCACCGCGCGCAAGCGGACGGAGCAAGCCCTCCGCGAGAGCGACGAGCGGCTGCAGGCAGTGACGGAAAACCTCACCGAAGGCCTGATCGTCTCGGATCTCGACGGACAGTTGCTCCACTGGAACCGCGCGGGCCTTGAGATCCACGGTTACCACAGTCTCGAAGAGGGGTTGCGCAGGCTACCCGAGTTTGCCGACACCTTCGAGGTCACGACCCTCGACGGAGCCGAGGTGCCTTTCGAGCAGTGGCCGTTGAGCCGGGTGCTTCGCGGCGAAAAGTTGCGCGACTTCGAGGTGCGCCTCTTCCACCGCGCGCTTAAGTCGGATCGGATCCTCAGCTACTCCGGCGCGATCATCCAGGACGCCAACGGCAGGCCGTTGGCCTTTCTCGCGATCAACGACATCACCGCGCGCAAGGAAGCCGAGGCGGCAGTCCGCGCGGGCGCGCAGAAGCTGCGCAACGTCATCGACGGCCTTGGCCCCAACACGTTTCTCGGCCTCATGACCGCGGCCGGCACGCTCATCGAAGCGAACCGCCCGGCACTCGTCGCCGCCGGCTTGCGCTCCGAGGAAGTGCTCGGCAAACCCTTCGATCAAACCTTCTGGTGGAGCCATTCCGACCAGGCTCGTGAGCAGCTCCGCGCCGCGATGGTCCGCGGGGCGGCCGGTGAAGGCTCGCGTTACGATGTTCAGGTGCGCGTCGCCGGTGACGCCCTCGTATGGATTGATTTCTCCCTGAGTCCGGTCCGGGACGCGGGCGGCCGGGTGATCTACCTCGTGCCGTCGGGAATTGTCATCGAGGAGCGGGTACGGACAGCGCAGGCCCTCCGCGAGAGCGAAGAGCACTTCCGCTTTCTCAACGATCTGTCCGAGGCCACGCGCACGCTGGCCGATCCGGCGCAGATCATGGCCGTGACGGCCCGCATGCTGGGCCGTCACCTGCGCGCCTCCCGTTGCGCCTACGCGGATGTGGAGCCGGACGGCGAGCAGTTCACCATCCTGCACGACTATACCGATGGCTGCGCGAGCACGGCGGGGCATTACCAGCTTTCGCTCTTTGGGTCGCGGGCAGTGGCCACGCTCTGCCGCGGGGAGACCCTTATCATTCGCAATGTGGAGGCCGAGCTTTTGCCGGGCGACGGGGCGGACATGTTCAAGGCCATCGCCATCCAGGCGATCATCACCTGTCCGCTGGTCAAAAATGGAACCTTGCGTGCCATGATGGCGGTGCATCAGACCACCCCGCGCGACTGGCAGCCGGGGGAAATCACCATCGTGCAGGATGTCGTCGAACGTTGCTGGGCGACCATCGAACTCCGGACCGCCGAGGAAAAAATCCGCCGGTTCAACGTGGAACTCGAGCAACGCGTGGTCGAACGCACCGCCCAGCTCGAAGCCGCCAATCAGGAACTGGAGGCATTCAGCTATTCCGTCTCCCACGATTTGCGCGCGCCGCTGCGCCATGTCACGGGCTTCGTCAGCCTGCTTCAACAGGACTCCGAGCCGTCGCTCTCGGAAAAAAGCCTCCGCTACCTCGCCACGATTTCCTCGTCGGCCAAACGCATGGGCGACCTGATCGACGACCTGCTGGCCTTCTCGCGCATCGGGCGCCAAGCCTTGCAGGCAAGCGAGATCAACCTCGTCCGGTTGGTCAAGGAAACGCTGGGCGATTTCCAGTTGGAGAGCGAAAAACGGAATATCGCCTGGAACATCCACCCTCTGCCGGTCGTGCGGGCCGACCGGGCCCTGCTGCGCCTGGTGCTGGTCAACCTGATTTCCAACGCGGTGAAATTCACCAGCCGGCGCGACGAGGCCAAAATCGAAATCGGCACCGCGCCCGGAAGCGACGCCGAGACGGTGATCTTCATCCGCGACAACGGCGCGGGCTTCGACCCGCGCTATGCCGACAAGCTGTTCGGCGTGTTCCAGCGCCTGCACCGCCAGGAAGAGTTCGAGGGCACCGGCATCGGACTGGCCAACGTCCAGCGCATCATCCACCGGCACGGCGGCCGGGTCTGGGCGGAAGGCGCGCTGGACGGCGGCGCGACATTTTATTTTTCCATTCCGAAAACCAAAGCAGACCTCCATGGACACCCACACTCATAGCATCAAAAACATCCTGCTGGTCGAGGACGACCCGCGCGACGTGGAGCTCACCCTGGCCGCGCTGGAGGAGCATCATCTGGCCAACAAGGTGTTCGTCGTCCGCGATGGTGCGGAGGCGTTGGATTACCTCTATCACCGGGGGCCGTTCGCAGCCCGCGCGCGAGGCAATCCCGTGGTCGTGCTGCTCGACAACAAAATGCCGAAGGTCAGCGGGCTGGAGGTGTTGAAAATCATGAAGGCCGACGAGCAGTTGAAAAGTATTCCCGTCGTGGTGCTCACCTCCTCGCGCGAAACCCCGGACCTGATCGAGTTCTACAAACACGGCGTCAACGCCTACGTCGTG
>FSTE01000316.1_pt1 | contig 13932 bp, 21 predicted proteins | sample 1637071 | NCBI WGS metagenome assembly FSTE01 (sample SAMEA3914818, study PRJEB12502) | metagenome | biome: forest; material: soil | place: Canada | collected 2010-06-26 | depth 0.1 m
GGCGTAGGGAGTGCCGGGTAGCCGGAGGACGGACCAAGATTGTGCGCGGCCGCGCACAATCTTCAGGCCAGATCGTAGGAGGCCTGAATCTCGGCGACCATGGCTCGCATTTCCTCGACGAGATGCGGGGGCGAGAGGAGTTGCGCCTGATCACCCCAGCCGAGGACCCAGCGGAGCGTTTCGTAGCTGTCCCTGACGTGAAGTTGGAGTTCCAGAGCACCGTCGGGTTTTTCTTCGATGATCTGTGACCGGTGCCAGAGACGTTCGCGAACGATGCCGGCCGCGTAGCGTTTGAAGGCGATGCGCACGGTCATGGCTTCGTCGTCTCCACGGAAGGGGCCGAAGCTGTCGCCGAAATAGGCGTCGGGGGAGAAATCCTCCGGGCGCTTGAAATGACGTTTGAGCGGGGTGAGGGCGCTCATGCGGTTGAGGGCAAAGGTGCGCATGGCTCCGCGATCAAGGTCCATGGCGGCAAGATACCAAACGCCGTTGATCGCGGCGAGGTGGTAGGGCTCGACGTGGCGCTGCTCCGCAGATTCGTCGGGAGACTTGCGGTAATCGAAGGTGACGGCCTGCTGTTCGAGCACGGCTTGGCCAAGGGGCGCAAAGAGGGCTTCGTCCACGGTGGCGCGTCCGGTGGTGCGGAAGGAAAATAGGCCGGCGAGTTCTCCGGGGGAAAAGCTGACGGTGGTCGAGAGCGAGGTGGCGAGTTTGTTGAATGCTGTGGCGAGTGCGCCGGCGTAGGGCGTGCCTTGGTTGGCCTGCAACGCTTCCTTGGCGAAGGAGAGGGCGAGGAGTTCACCTTCGCTGAGGTGGATGGTCGGAAAGGCTTCCACCTCGCTCGTGTAGTAAAAGCCGAACCGGGAATCGTCGTAGTCGATGGGCAGGCCGAGTTGGTCGCGCATGAACTCCATGTCGCGCTGAATGGTGCGGGGGGAGACTTCCAGTTGCTTGGAAAGGGTGTTGGCGTTGGGGAATGCCTCTTCCTTGAGGGTGTTGTGGATGGCGATCATCCGGGCGATGGGCGGACGAGAGGACAGGACAACGCGCTTGGGGGCGAAACGGGGCTGGCGGCGGCGAGCTGGCTTAGGTTTTGGCATGATCGCTACGTTATCGCATGGGGGCCGACATCGGATGTCCACCCCTTGTTGGTAAATTCGGTTTCAGAACCACTGATAACCATGGATTTTGTAATCTTTGACCTGGAAACGACGGGACTGTCGCCCAATTACCACGAGATCATCCAAATCGCCGGGACGCGGATTCGCGAAGGGCGGCTCATGCGTGAGGACACGTTTTCGACTTATGTGCGACCGCAGCGAGCGATTCCCGAAATGATTTCCGAAATCACGGGAATCGGTAACGAGGATGTCGCGGGTGCGCCTGATGCGGCGGAGGGGCTGGCGATGTTTTCCCGATTTGCAGGGGATGCGACGCTGGTTGCGCACAACGGAGGGTGCTTCGACATGCGTTTCATCCGGGCGGCGTGTGTCCGGCATAGGCTGCCGATGCGCGAGGTGGCGTTCGTGGACTCGCTGGCGGTGGCGCGGTCACTTTGGGGATACAGCGGGCCGCACAATCTAGACGCGCTCGCGGAGCGGCTGAAGATTTCGACCGAGGGACGTTGCCGACACGATGCGGCGGGCGATGTGCAGATTCTGGCGGACGCTTTTTTGCGGATGCTGAAGATCAAAGGTGGTGTGGATGGCAGGGCTGGACTGGAAACCGTCAAAATGGAGTTCCCGCTATGACGACCATGGCGCGAGTGGTGAGATTCCTGCGTAATCATTGCGAGCCGTGCAGGTTTGCCCAGTTGCCGCAGGAAATTCGCGGGCTGTTTCCGTCGCCCGGCGCGGAGTTGTTGAAGGCGGAATTCTACGTGGCGGATGCGCGCAGGCGGTGCTTTTTTGAGTTCTTCGAATCAACTGGAGCGGCGGGAAGCGGTCACGAGGGCAACATCGTGCTAGTGCAGGGCGAAGAGGTCATCACGCTGCTACGCTGCCGAGGCGGAGCGGGAGACATCTGGGAGTCGTTTATGCTGCCGGTTGAAGGAGTGAAGTATGTGGCGTTTCGGACGAGAGTCGGGCGGCGATAACGACGTGGAAAATAAAGCCCCAAGGGGTCGGGTTTGGCCACTTGCTACCTCCAGACGACGCGAACCACGCCGGAATCGGTGATCCACGCCACGCTGGCCATGTGGCGGTGAGGAAATTCTCACGCCGCGACTTGCCAACGCGGTGGCACTCCATTTGCTGAAGGAGTTCGAAGATCGTCCGGCCCGTGTCACGGTTCCAACCGCCGCAGGCTGCGTCAGTAGTCAGTAGCTCGACAGGCATGGATTTTTCCCGCCCGGCTAGGACCGCAGATCAGTAGGACCGCCCAGGACCGCAAACGCCGCCGTGATTCTCCGCGCCTTTCGGGTTTTCACCTCCGCAACCATAACCGGTGCATGGGCACCCTCAGGAAACTTCATCGCCATGAAACTCTCCGATCTGATTGCGTCCCGTCCCCTTATCCTCCGCCAGGCCGCGCTCGCGCACACCGCCGCCGCCTGGTCCACCCTTCAACACCTCTCCGACCGCATCGCCTCCGCCGGCCTGCGCGGCACGGTCCACCTGAGCCAGGGCGACCCCGCGGGAGAATCCCCTCTGCCCGTCCTCGCCTCGGACGAACTGCGCCCCTCCGTGCTCGAAGAACACTTCACCGAGGACGACGTCTTCGCCCTCGCCGAAGCGCTCGCCTTCGCCACCGACACCGACCGCCTGGATCTCACCTTCGCGCTCCAAACCCTCGGCGAAACCTACGCGCCCGCCCTCCAGCAAGCCCTCGAAAAAGCCGGCGTTGTCCTCGACGTCGGCACGACGACCTTGCCCAAAGACTGAGCCCCCGCCGCGCTCGCCGCCTGCCCTCAGGACTGCGCTTCACACTCCGTCAAATCCGGACGCCGTGATCATAGCGCGCAGTTTCTCAAGCACATCGGAAGCGGCCGTCAAAGGCGCGGCGCGGTAAATCTCGGCATGAGCGCGCTCCATCATCCAGCCGGTCCGGCGCGACTTCGCGCACCGAGGCGATGCGGTCGCGCGTGAACTGCCGTTTTCTCGGATCAAGCCAGCCGCGCTCCATGAACGCTCCCGCTTTTTTTGAGCAACGACAGGGATTGAGCGAGTTCACCAGCCCGCACTTTCCCTGCATGAACTGATACAAGTCCTGCCGCGCGCGCGTCAGCAGTTGGCGGAAATTCTCGGCCGACACCTCCATCACCTCGCCGCCTTGCGCACTCGTTACTCCGAAAACTTCCCCAAGGATGAAAGCCAGCCGCTGGCGGCGATCCAGGCACATCAGCATGGCTGTGATGCAACCCAGCTTGGCCTCCTCCACCAGCAGTCCGTGACCGACCGGCGGCAATGATTCGTCGGGCAACTCCGTGTCGGCACAGTCATCAAGCGAGCGGCCCATGTCGGCAAACGTCATCTTCTGCTCCTCCATCTCCGATTTGCGCACGTTAAGCAGGTGATTGACGGCGATACGATAAAGCCATGTCGAAAATTTGCTGCGCGCCTCAAACCCGCCGAGATGCGTGACCGCCTTGAGCAGGATTTCCTGCGTGGCGTCCTCCGCTGCCTCGCGCCGCCAGACCATGCGAAGCGCCAGATTGAAGACCCAAGGCTGGTGTCGGCGCAGCAAGGCGTCCAGCGCAGTCATGTCGCCGGACTTTGCCGCCGCCACCAACCCGTCGTCCGCCTCATCGGCGATGGCAAAAGGAGACTGGAGCGCCGGCGTCATCCTGTGAGACTGATACGTCTGCGACGTTTACGGCAAGAGGACACAGATCACGGCGCATCGTTCACCCTTGTTGCTGCGATGATGGAGCGGCTCCCGGAAACCACTCGATGTGCTGGTCGCCTTGGCGTCCCCAATAAGTCACCCGCCGCCCCCGCAAAAAAGCCATGTAGCCCTGCACTCCGGCCTCCATCGCCCGACGGCTGAAATCGCGGTAGTGCTGACCGTGCCGCTGACTGTCGAGAATCGCCGCGCGGATCGCCGCACCATCGAAATCTGCCGCCACTTCCGGCAAATCCTCGAAATCAATGAAGGTCATCGCACCGTCTCCCGCCGGTCCGTAAAATGTTTTCTTTCGGGAGACATAATCGACGAGGTAATACTCCACGCCAGCCTCCATCAGGACACCGACCACTTCCGGAAACGAAATCGTTCCGGCCAGGATTCTGCGCGAGGCTTCTTGAATGAGATAAGTGTTCATACGTGGAGTTGGACAAGTCGGGCACCCTCCCTGTGACAAAATTTATTTTATCTCCGTCGCACACCCGAAGAGGCCGCTTGCCCCCGCATCCTCCATGCACGAACCTCCCGCCATGAAATGGACCGCCCCGCTCCGCCCCGTGGTGAAGGCCGGCGACACGCTGATTGATCGCCTGTTTTGCGTGTTCGGCGCCGTCCTGTTCTGCCAGCTGCCCGAATTCATCCAGCAATACCTCCAGCGCCTCGGCGGCCGCCTCGACGAGGCCCGCCGGCGATCCGAAGGGGTTGCTGCGAGTTTTGTTAAAAGGTGTGAACTTTCAGACCACGCACGCGCTAGAGGTAGGTTCTCACTTCCAAGCTTTGGACGCGGGCGAAGTGCTTCGCGTTGTCGGTGACGAGGGGCAGGCCGTAGAGACGGGCAGTCGCGGCGATGATCGAATCGGCCGCGCCGATGCCTTGGCCCTTGGCGTTCAGCTCGCGCATGACGCGCATGGTCTCGGCCAGAACGCCCTCGCTCATCGGCAACACAGTGAAAAGTCGAAGGAGGGGCGCGGCGGCTGAATCGCTCGAAAATCCGGATGAGAACTCCAGCGAAACCATGCGCGGAATATACATCATCCCCGTCTCGTGCCGGGCAATCCACGCCTTGGCCTCCGCGACGGTGAAGCGTTTGCCGCGGCCTTGGAGCGCGATGAGGAAGTTGGTGTCGTAGATCACCGGTCGGAGCGGCGGGCGACAATGCGCTCGACGGCGGCGGCATCGAAGTCCTTGGAGGGAGGGGGGAGGTTTTTCAAAAACTCGGCGGCGGTGAGGCCAGGCGGCGGAGTAAGGCGGCGGCGGGCCGCGGGCGCGGCGGCGAGGCGAGCGACCTTCCGGGCGGGTTTCTTGACCTTGGTTAGCGTGCTCATGCCCGCAGACTGTGCGGCAGCCGCCCGGCTTGGCAAGAGCGCGAAAGGGGCGAGCGCGAACAGGGATAGGAAGAGTTTGCCGATGCCCTTTCCTCATCGCTTGCGCTCAACTCGCCAACACGCGAGTCTCCCGCCATGAAATGGACCGCTCCGCTCCGCCCCGTGGTGAAAGCCGGCGACACGTTGATCGACCGCCTGCTCTGCGTGTTCGGCGCCGTGCTGTTTTGCCAACTCCCCGAGTTCATCCAGCAATACCTTCAACGCCTCGGCGGACGCCTCGACGAAGCCCGCCGCCAGCTCGCGCAGTTCACCGACGTTGCCGCGCAATCCAAACTCACCCTCGCCGATTTCATCACGCGCACCAGTCACAACGCCGATGAAAGCGTCGCCCGCCTCGCCGGCGTGATGAGCGACACCGTCACGCGCGTTGACTCGCTCGCCTCCGCCGACCTCGCCATCCGCAACGCTTCGCTCTGGGAAAAATCCTTCGTATTTTTCGCGCATCTCGATCCATCCATCGCCCGCGCCACGCTCTCCATCTACAAACCCGCCGTGCCCACCACCGTCGAAGGCCTGATCTACGCTGTCCTAGGCATGCTCGTGATCCTCGGCCTCTACCACGGTCTCATCCGCTACCCGCTCGTCACCGCCGCCAAAGCCCGCAAAAATCCTCCGCCCGCGCCAGCCGCAGTGCATTAACCCGGCAGCGTGCGCTGCGCGTGCGGCTTCATGTCGCGCAACGCTCGCGGATACTCCGCATCGATCAACGGCGAACTAAAAATAAAGTCCGCCGTCGCCACCGTGGTCGCACACGGAATGTTCCAGACCGCCGCAAGCCGCAGCAGCGCCTTCACATCCGGATCATGCGGCTGCGATTCCAGCGGGTCCCAAAAAAATACCAGCACATCAATGCTCCGCTCTGCGATCTTCGCGCCGATCTGCTGATCACCGCCGAGCGGCCCGCTCAGGTAGCAGGTCACCGGCAACTCCAGCCGCTCCGACAGCAACCGCCCCGTCGTGCCGGTGGCGCAGAGTTCGTGTTGCGCCAATAGCTCCCGGTTGCGCTCCGCCCATGCGAGCAAGGTTGCCTTCTCGTGATCGTGCGCGACGAGCGCGATGCGCTTGCGTGCAGGCAGCGGAGCGAGTCCGTCCGTCGGCAAATTTGTTAAGGCCATCACTAATCAACGCCCTTAATCGCTTGTCCGGCAACCATGGACTCCGCCCAAGACGCGGAACCAAAACTGCGGGAGTGACACCATAAAAGAAACCGGGCTCAGACCCTCGATTAACCCTCAATCCAACCCTCCCATGCACCTGCTTATTCGCACCCTTCCTCCCGTCGCTGCGGTCGGCTACTCGATTCTCTACATGGTTTTCGGCGGCGGGATCTTCGGCGCCATCGTGATCTTCGTTCTCGCCAAGATGCTTGGAAAATAAACCGCCCCCCCGGCGGCTTCCGGCTCGCGTTTTTCCGGCCCGACAGGCTAGTTCTGCGCGATGACCGCATCGCTCTCTTCCTCCTATCTTGGCAAACCCTGCCCCTGCGGCAGCGGCAAACCTTTCGACTTCTGCTGCGCACCCGTGATCGCGGGCACGCGCGTCGCCGCCACCGCCGAGGAGCTGATGCGCTCGCGCTTCACCGCCCACGTCATCAGTGACTACGTCTACCTGCACCGCACCTACCTGCCGACCTACCAAAAGCCCTACGTCGAAGAGCCGGCCGGCGAACCGATCAAGTGGACCCGCCTCGCCATCCACTCCCACGAAACCGGCCCCAAGCCCGAAACCTCCACAGTCGATTTCTCCGCCTACTTCGACGAACAGGGCACTGAGCAAGCCCTCCACGAGAAATCCGAATTCCACCGCATCAAGGGCCAATGGCTCTTCGCCCGCACGCTCCGCCAAGGTCCGGCGCCCATCAAGTCCGCCGTCAAAGCCGGCCGCAACGACCCCTGCCCCTGCGGCAGCGGCAAGAAATACAAGCAGTGCTGCCTCGCCAAAGCATAAAGACTCGGCGGCGTTCTTGACGCGCCGCCCCTTCCCTGCATTTTTAAAAAATCCTCATGAACGTCCACTCCCTCAAGCCCGTCGCCAAAGTCGCCCACATTACCGTGGCCGCCTGGGTCCGCGCGCTTGTCGCCGGCACACCGTGAGGGAACTGAACGTCTAACCCACTTTCGCCCCCTCCGGTCTTTTCCGGAGGGGGCTTTTTTTTGCCCGCCCGGATAGTAATCGAAGGAGGCGTTTCAACAACGCATCGCCCATGAAACCCACCGAAACCGTTCCCGCCTTGTCTGCGGACGAACCTCCCTCAGCCGACCAAACCGTCTTCGCGGTTTTGCTGGCTCTCAGCCTGTCGCACTTGCTCAACGACACTATCCAGTCGTTGCTCCCGTCGATCTACCCGCTGCTGAAAGAGTCCTACCAACTCAGCTTCGCGCAGATCGGCCTCATCACGCTGGTCCTCCAGTGCACCGCCTCGCTGCTTCAGCCCATTGTCGGCACCTACACCGACCGCCGACCGCAACCTTACTCGCTGCCCGTCGGCATGGGCATGACTCTGATCGGACTGGTATTGCTGGCCTACGCCCACAACTTCCACGCGCTCCTGGGCGCCGCCGCCTTGGTCGGCATCGGCTCGTCCATCTTTCATCCGGAAGCCTCGCGTCTCGCCCGTCTCGCCTCGGGCGGCAAACACGGCTTCGCGCAGTCGGTCTTCCAAGTCGGCGGCAACCTCGGCACCTCGCTCGGCCCGCTCGCCGCCGCCTGGATCGTCGCTCCGCACGGACAACGCTACGTGCTCTGGTTCACCCTGCTCGCGCTGGTCGGCATCGTCATCCTCTCGCGCGTGGGCGGCTGGTATCAACGCCACCTCGTGCGCGCCCGCACCGCCAAATCTTCAGCCCGCGCCAAGCCCGCCGTCACGCTCACGAAAGGCCGCGTCATTGCCGCCCTCACGATCCTCGCCGCACTAATCTTCTCAAAATACTTCTACCTGGCCTGCTTCACCAACTACTACACGTTCTACCTGATCGGCCGGTTCGGCGTAACCGTGCCGCATGCCCAGGTGCTGCTCTTCGTGTTCCTGTTTGCGGTGGCCGCCGGCACGATCATCGGCGGACCGGTGGGCGACCGTTTTGGACGCCTGAAGGTGATCTGGATTTCCATCCTGGGCGTCGCCCCGTTTTCGCTCGTGCTCCCGCATGTGGGGCTCACCGGCACGGTCGTTCTCAGCATGGCCATCGGCCTGATCATGTCGTCCGCGTTTTCCGCCATCCTGGTCTACGCGCAGGAACTCGTGCCCGGAAAAGTCGGCATGATCTCCGGCATCTTCTTCGGCCTCGCCTTCGGCATGGCGGGCATCGGCTCGGCGTTGCTAGGCAAACTCGCCGACCACACAAGCATCTCGTTCGTGTTCACCGTGTGCGGCTTCCTGCCACTGCTCGGCCTGCTGACCGCCTTCCTGCCCAACCTTGATCGCCCACAAAAACGAGCGCCGTCGCTTAAGCCTTAATCGCCCGCGCGGGACTACTCTGATAATCGGCTGTCTCGGCCGTCAGTCCCGCGCGGCGACACTCGCGACACAGGCGGTTGTTCGCATCGGCGGCAACCGCCTCGACCGAGACGAGCATGATCTTGTGACAAGGATCGTGGAGACAGTTCACGACGTTGCGCGTCGGCGCGCCGGTGTGTTCGCACCGGCCGACCGGCGCATGCTCCGCCGAATCACCAACCGGGATCATCATGCGCTCGTCGAACACGAAACAGTCTCCCTCCCAATGCGCCGAACCGTGCCGCTCGCCATATGTCACGATGCCTCCTTCAAGCTGAAACACATTCTTGAATCCCGCCTCTCGAAAAAGCGCCGAAGCCTTCTCGCAGCGGATTCCGCCCGTGCAATACATCAGCACGGTCTTGTCCTTGAGCGCCTCGTATTGCGGCAGAATCGCCGGCAGCTCGCGGAAGTTTTCGATGGCCGGCGTGATCGCGCCCTTAAAACGGCCGACCTCTGATTCGTAGCGGTTGCGCACATCGAAGAGCACCACGTCCTCCTCCTCGATCATCCGCTTCCACTCGTCCGGCGAAAGATGCGGCGCACCACCCGCCACCGGCTCGATCCCCTCGCCCGCGCCCAGCGTGACGATCTCCTTGCGCACCTTGATCTCCAGCCGGTGAAACGGCGGCGCGTCGGCGTAACTCACCTTAAAAATCACATCACTGAACTCCGGCTGCGCCCGCAGCGCGTCCTGATAACGCGCGATGGCCTCCGCGCCGCCCGCAACCGTGCCGTTGATGCCTTCGGTCGCCACGAGGATGCGGCCCTTCACGTCCAACGACACGCACAACTCCCGATGCGCGCGCACAAACGCCGCCGGATCTTCCAGGCGGACATACTTGTAGTAGAGCAGAACGGTAAACGGAGCCGGCATAATGCGTCCACCACCTTGGGCCGCCACCGCGGACAGGACAAGCCGTCCGTGCGTGGCCCCTCTCAACTGTCTTCCAGCTTCACATTCAACTGGTTTAAAAATGGCACCAGCTCAGCTACCCCAAAGTCGGCCAGGATTTTGCCGTGCCAGTCGAGCGTGGGCACCTTTTGCTGTCCTGATTTTTTGATCATCTCCGCGCGAGCTGCGGCATCGGTCACGACGTTTTGCTCACGGTAGCCAATGCCATTTTCCTGAAGAAATTCGGTTACTTCCGTGCACCACGGGCAACCAGGCATGACGTAGAGGATGGGGAGTTTTGTTGATATCATAAAGATTGGGCGTCGAAGGATGGTTCGATATACGCGATAAAAGTTCCCCAATGCAAATGACATGATCATGCCAATGCTCCCCAAGGGTGCCGTTCTTGACTTACCCCGCCCATGCGGGCCAAGTCTTCATTCCCCCAATACCCCGTGATGAAAACCCCAAAAGTGATCCGGCATTACTGCATCCTCGCGGTCATGTTGTTGCTGGTCTCGATAGCAGACTGGCTTACGACTGCCGAGGTGAGCGTTGGCCCCCTCTATATTTTGACGATCGGCTACGGCTCTTGGAATCTCGGCAAATCGGGCGGAATGATCGCCGCGTTTGTCTCCATATCGACATGGATGTTTCTCGATCAGCAATCGGGACATCACTACTCGCAATGGTGGATGATTTGGGAGCAAGGCGGGGTTCGTTTAATCACCTATACATTGATAACGTTTGGCATCGCCCTTTATCGCAAGACCCTCGAGGCCCATCGGCGGCGCCTGGCCATGCTCGAGCAAGTACTGGCCGTTTGCCCGGGCTGCGGGCGAATCGGCCCGCAAGAAGGCGGCTGGCAGCGAGCAGAGGATCTGAACAAGATCAACCGTGACCGCTACACGTTCTGCCCAACCTGTATCTCAACGCAAAACGCCGATGCCCTTGCGCATTCTACACGCACTAAGCACGCTTAATCCGGCGTCGGGCGGCCCGGTCGAAGGCGTGCACCAGCTCACGAGGCGCAATGTCCTGCTAGGCCACAAGGTCGAGTTCCTCACGCTCGACGCACCGGACTCCCCTTGGTTGAAAAACTGCCCGGTGCCGGTGCACGCCGTCGGCCCCACCTCCTTTGGTATATATGGATATTCCCCAAGGTATGTGCCTTGGCTGCGCTCCCATGCCAGCAACTACGATTGCGTGATCGTAAACGGCATCTGGAATTTCAACAGCTACGGCACATGGCTTGCCCTGCGCAAAACCGGCGTGCCCTACTTTGTGTTTACCCACGGCATGCTGGATCCGTGGTTCAAGAATCGCTACCCGCTCAAACACCTCAAAAAGTTGCTCTATTGGCCGTGGGCCGGCTACCCGGTGCTTCGCGATGCGCACGCCGTCTTTTTCACCTGCGAGGAGGAGCGTGTGCTCGCCCGCGAATCTTTCTGGCTTTATGACTGCCACGAGTTCGCGCTGCGTTACGGCACGGCGGGGCTGCCCTGGCCGTCCGAGGCAGGACCCAAAGAGGCTTTCCTCGACGCCCACCCCTCGCTGCGGGACAAACGGCTTTTCACCTTTCTCGGGCGCGTGCATCCCAAAAAAGGCCCCGACCTGCTGATCCGCGCCGTAGCCTCACTGGTCAATCGCAAGATATGGAACCGCGAAACCATGCGCGTGGTCATGGCCGGCCCCGTCAGCGGGACCTACGCCGCCAAACTTCGCCACTTGATCGAAAAGCTGGGCGTCCCAGATGTCTTCTACTGGACCGACATGTTGCATGGTTCACAAAAATGGGGCGTGCTGCAGGCCTCCGAAGTGATGGTCCTCCCATCCCATCAGGAAAATTTTGGCCTGGTGGTCGCGGAATCCCTTTCCACCGGCACGCCCGTGCTCCTAGCCAAGGGTGTCAACATCTGGCGCGACATCGTCCAGGACGGCGCCGGCTTCGCCGATGCCGATACGGTAAAGGGCTGTGAAAAGATTCTCACGCAGTGGATCCAACTCCCCTCCGCCGAACAAACCGCGATGGGCCAGCGTGCGCGAACCTGTTACGAGACGCGTTACACCGCCGAATCCGCCGCCAACACCTTTGTGGCGGCGCTCTATCTGTTGATCAGCGTGCATAAGGATCAACGGTGGCAGCCCTCGCCGCCGCCGTCCGCATCTGTCCGGACACGCAGTCCTTTCTAGGCGACAACCTCAGGCCAGCGTTCGAGAAAGGCCATCTGCGCCTCGCGGTCGGGCACATCCTCATAGCCGGGCCGCGTCAAAAACCGCAGAGGAAACCCCGGTTCGATCGCGAGCACGCTCACCATTTCCCCCTCGACGCTGAACACCGCCCGCCATGCCCCGCAGCCGATGAAACTCGTTTGATCGTCGCGACGCGTGATGCGGCGCGTGCGATGCAACGACGGATCACGCGAAAGCAACTCGATGAGCCTCGGCAGAAAATCAATCTCCCTATGCTCCCGCAACCAGCGCGCCTGCGTGTCCGCCAACGCCGAAAAATGCACGGCAAACCGCGCCGGCTCGCTCAACGCCGCATCCACCTCGTCGATCCAGCCCGCCTTCGACTCGGGAAACGAATCATAAGCGGCCACATAGGGTTTTACGTCGAAAACCGGCGTGCCCTCGACCAGATCGCACGGCCCGAGGATGAGGCTGCGTTTCTCTATTCCGATCAGCCGCACCGGCGTCATGCCCAGTGGATTCGGGCGATGCGGTGATCGCGTCGCAAACACGCCGCGCCGCTTCGCCGGCCCACGTGGAGGCATCACCAGCGGGCGCCACGTCTCGTTCCGGTGAAACCACCACAACAGCCACACGCGATCAAAACCCGCCAGATCCTGAAGCGCCTGCTCGTAGTTGAAGCCCGGTGACAGCTCCAGCACGTTGCGCTCCTCCTCACCCTCGGCCGGCTGGTGGCGCGCCTGAAACTTCACCCGCTTTCCGGTGCGGATGAACCCGACGGGCGTGATCGTGAGGGAGTCGGGCACGTTCTGAAAATGATCATCCGGCACCGCCGACGGCATGCGTTTCTGCGGCTGGGCTGGACCGTCGTCAGGCACGCTTCAATTCGCCCTCGATGGCCGTCAAAATTTCCATGCGCCCGGTCTTCTTTGTCACAGAAGTGGCGAACACCGCCGGAAAATTTGGAAGGAAATCCGCGACGGCTTTTTTGAAGGCTGCGATAGTCGAGGCGGTCGCGGCCGCCGACTGCTTGTCTGTCTTCGTGAAGACCAGCGAGAACGCCACGCCCACGCCCGTCAGCCATTTCAGAAACTCCAGGTCGATTTGCTGCGGTTCGAGACGCGAGTCGATCAGCACGAAAAGATGGCGCAGGTTGTCGCGTTCCTCGATGTAATCGGCCACCGCATGATTGAACTCGGTGCGCTCCGTACGGGCTACCTTGGCGTAGCCGTAGCCGGGCAGATCGACGAGGCACCATGAACTGTTGAAACGAAAAAGGTTGATGAGCTTCGTCTTGCCGGGCGTGACCGAGGCCTTGGCCAGCGCGTTGCGCTCCGCGAGCAGGTTGATGAGCGAGGATTTGCCTACGTTGGACCGGCCGATGAAGGCGAATTCCGGCAACGCCCAATTCGGGCACGACGCACGCGTCGGGGCGCTGGTTTCAAAGACGGCTGATTTGATTTTCATACGGATACGGATTTCGCCCGCTCAATACGGGGAACCGCTGATGACCCGAATCTCCGGCGCTGGCAAACTATCCCGACCACGGCCCGGCTTAACGATGGCATCAGAAATGCTTATCACGGGTATGAAGCTCGGCCGCCGCTGGCTCTATGTTGTCTGGATCGCCGCCACGGTGTTGTGGCATCAGGCGGGAGCAGCCTCATTGTCACCCCAACAGGCGACTACAAGCCAATGGGCGATTGCGGATGAAGACAGGATTCTGCTCACGCCGGAATTTGCCCTTCAAGGACCCGACGGCCTTGAGGATCAAGACCTCACAAAGCGCACCAACGCCTTTACGGCTTTCATCGAAAATTTTGCCGAGATCAATGCCCCGACCTTGGTTGCCACGGGTGCAACCAACGGCGATCTGCCCCACGGCATTTCAGCGACCACCAGTGCGTGGCAGCTGATTAGAGGCCCGCCCGCTCTCGGCCTGATCGCGTCGTAAGGCGGCCACCGCCTGCGTCCGCACGGGAGAAGCCCTGCGCTCCGTCCCTTTGTTCCGGCCAATCCACGCTCTTATAAAATGCAGTTTCACGCACGTTTATGTCTTTCCTTAACACTCACCGTCTTCACTGGGGCTCTCATCCTAAACTCTCCGGCAACCTCCATGACCA
>FSTE01000331.1_pt1 | contig 13793 bp, 11 predicted proteins | sample 1637071 | NCBI WGS metagenome assembly FSTE01 (sample SAMEA3914818, study PRJEB12502) | metagenome | biome: forest; material: soil | place: Canada | collected 2010-06-26 | depth 0.1 m
GCCCGTCGGCTTGGGTGAACCGGTTTTTGACCGCTTGGAGGCCGACCTTGCGAAGGCGATGCTCTCTCTGCCTGCGACCAAGGGTTTCGAGATCGGCAGTGGTTTTCCCGGCACGCTGCTCAAGGGCTCCGAGCACAACGACCTCTTCGAGAGCCGTGATGGCCGTATCCACACGGTCACCAATAACTCCGGTGGCGTTCAGGGTGGCATTAGCAACGGCGAGGAGATTGTCTTCCGCGTGGCTTTCAAACCCACCGCCACGATCCTCCAGCCGCAGAAAACCGTAGATCTCGAGGGCAACGCGACCGAACTCATGGGCAAGGGCCGTCACGATCCCTGCGTCGTGCCGCGCGCGGTGGTGATTGTCGAGGCGATGACGGCGCTCGTGCTGCTCGACCACTGGATGCGTCAGTCCGGCCAAAACCGCACCTTCGTATTTCCGGCCAAGTAAACAACCCGCGTGCGGCGTCCGCCCGTCTGTCCGGCGCGGATTTGCCAGCGCGGCAAAGTTGGGTTTTAATTTCATCATGTCTTCCGAAAAACCGCTCGTTTATGTGATCCTCGGCGCCGCCGGCTCGGGCCGGCGCGAGGTGTTGGCGGATCTCATCGCGAGCGGCCTGGGCGAAGGGGATCGCGCCGCGGTGCTTCTTTCTGCGGGTGAGACGGCCGGCGAACACGACGCCTCGTTTACTCAACTCACGCGCTGGACGTGGAGCGACGGGATCATCGCCGCCGGGCTGCCGGAGGGTGCGACGCATGTTTTCTTTGTGACGGACGGACGAATCAATCCCGTCGACCAGATCGAGCAGCTTCATGGGTGGATCGCGGCAGTCGGCGGCGAACTTGGCCGCATCATCACGGTCGTCAACTGCCGCTTGGCGGAGCAACACGCCGCGCTGCTCGCGTGGTATGAGGCGTGCATCCATTTTTCGGACATCGCGCTGCTGCACCAGCGCGAGGGCGTGGCGAACAAGTGGATGTCGGAGTTCCAGACGCACTTTAAGAAGCTGTATTATCCGTGCCTGTTTGAGGTGGTGAAGGCTGGCCGGGTTAAGAATCCGCTGGTCGTGCTCGATCCGCAGGCGCGGCGCATGTCGCACTTGTTCGACATCGACGAATGGACGGGGCTCAACCTCGAAGGCGTCGAGTTCGGCACCGAGGACGAGGATGGCAACATCGAGGAAGAAGAGGAAAAGCCCGCCAAGAAAAAGCCGGCCAAGAAGAAGGGACATCCCAACGAGTCTGCCGAAGATGACGAGGACGACTGGAAGCCCGAGGTTGACCCCTACTTGTTGCGCCGCATCGGCGGACGGCGTGAGAAGGAGATTCCCGATATCACGCAGTATCTCGGCTGAGGTTCTCTCGCCGATCACGGAAAATCAAAAGGCCCGACGCGTTAACATCGGGCCTTTGAATTTTAAGGGCTGTGCGTGCCGACCGGTTATTTGGCGGAGGCGGCGGCCGCTGCGGCGACGAAGGCTTTGGCGCGGGCGGTGATGGCGGCCCAGTTCTTTTCCTTGAGGGACTTGGCATCGACTAGAGAGCTGCCGGCGGCGGTCGCGAAGGCGCCGGCCTTGAGGAAGTCGCCGAGATTTTCAGCGGTCACGCCGCCGGTGGGGACGAGTTCGATTTGGGGCAGCGGAGCCTTGATGGCCTTGATGTAGTTGGGGCCGAAGAATTCGGCGGGGAAAACCTTGGCGGCGTCGGCGCCGGCTTCCCATGCGGTGACGATCTCGGTGGGCGTGAAGGCGCCTGAGAAAATCGGAACACTGTAGCGCTTGCAGAGGGTGATGACGTCGGGGCGCAGGGCCGGGGTGACGATGAAGCGCGCACCGGAGAGAATGCCCATGCGGGCGGTCTCGGCGTCGAGCACGGTGCCGAGGCCGAAGAGGAAATCGGGCAGCTCGGCGGAGACTTTTTCGAGGACACGGATCGCGCCCGGGGTGGTCATGGTGAGCTCGATGCTCGTGAGGCCGCCGTCGGCGAGCGCCTTTGCGCAATCGAGCAGGCCGTCCGCGGACTCGGCGCGGATGAGGGCGATGACTTTCTCGGCTTTGAACTTGGCGAGGATGGCGTCTTTTTTCATGGGGATGAAGGAATTGGACGCTAGGTGGTTTGGCGCCTGCGGCGAGTGAGAAAGCAGAGGCGGTTCAGACCCGGAACGGCGCATTCCCGAATGAGGGAGCGGAGACGTTTGTCACGTATTACGTGACAAACGGTGTCGCTGCCGGTCGCGCGAGGTCAGGCGAAGAAGCGGCGGAGCGCGGCCTGCAACTCAAGGTCTTCGCGCGACTGGCCGGGGTAGCCGTCGTAGTGTCCGGCGGTGAGGGCGAAGAGTTCCTTGGGGCCGCCGAGCGAGTGGTAAACGGAGTATTGGCCGGCGGGCGGAACGGCGGGATCGAAGGCGGCTGCGGCAACAATCACCGGGATGCACGTGTATCGTGCGGCGATGGCGGCGTCGTGATAGGCGAGCACCTCGCGGATTTCCGGGCGACGTTGGGCGAGCAGGCGGACGGATTCGCCGCTGCCGCTGCACGGGAGTTGGAGGCGCAACGGGTGATTGCCGAAACTCGGCACGCAGAGGAAGGCCGAGCGGATGCGTTTGTCCCAAGGGAGTGCGAGCGCCCCGGTGCCGCCGCCGAAACTGGTGCCCAGATAATCGAGACGCGGACGCGATTCCGGCACGGCTTCGTGGAGCACGGAGGCCGCACGCCAGAGATCCATCACGCAGAAGCGGTGGACGTAAGTTTCGCGATTCCCGACGCCGTGGAGCACGTGTTCGCCGCCACCGGAAGGAATGCCGGCGTGGAGGCTGCGCGTGGGCAGGCCGGTGCAAACGGGTTGGATGGTGGCGGCGTCATCGACGGGCGGGGCGAGGTCGGGGGCGTCACGGCCACCGTAGCCGTGGCCGATGAGCAGGCCGCGCGTGACGGGGCGGTTGCGGGGGTTGGTGAGCCAGCCGCCGATGCGGTTGCTGATAAGGCCGGCGAATTCGATGTCGAAGACCTCGTGGGTTTCGTTACCGGGATGGGCGGATGGCTTGAGCGACCATTTGAGTGGGGCGCGCATGGCCTCGTCGAACGTTGCGCGCCAGAAATCCGCGAAGTCAGCGGGTTCCGCAATGACCGGACGGAGTGCGCGGAGCTGTTCGGGCGAGTAGCCGCCGGTGGGATCGAAGGGGCAGGAATGCGGAAGCGACATGAGCTGTGGTAAGAAACGGACAGCGGAAGGCATGAAAAAACCGTTATCCAAAGACGAATAACGGTTTTTTAAAGATGGTGCCCGGGAGCGGACTCGAACCGCTACACCGTGAGGCACAGGCTTCTGAGACCTGCGTGTCTACCAATTCCACCACCCGGGCGGGGATGAGTCGGTGAGAACACGCTCCCGCGGGATGTGAGGCAAGCCAAGAATTGGAGGGGACAGCGCGGCGAGCGGGGACGATTTTTATCTGCGCCCGGCGATTTCAAGAGGCGTGTTCGCGAGCCGGTTACTTGCCGAAAGTCGCGAGGTCGTTCCGAGCGCTTTGCATCTCGGCAATGATCTTGTGGGCGTGTTCCAAAAGTTGTTTTCCAGCTGGAGTGAGCGTTACCCGGCGGCCAAGGCGGTCAAACAGGCGGCATTCAAGCTCCTGTTCCAGCGACTTGATCGCGTGGCTGACGGCCGATTGGGTGAGGTGAAGCTCGTGGGCAGCGAGGGTAAAACTACCGAGACGACTGAGGGTTGTGAAAGCCAGCAGCTTTCGGCTGTCGAGAATGGGCGTCATAGTGGATTGGCGGCCGGAAGAGATTCTCCTCATAGCACTTTCCAAGCCAGCGGCCTCTATCCCCGACTTGTTCCATGAAAAATCGCCCAACCAATGAGACGTTTTCATGCGACGGGCGGAGTGCTGGTCAGGTTGGATCAGTCAACCTGATGGTCAGGAATACCGCTCTTCTTTCCACGGGTCGGCGGTGTTGGAGTAGCCGCGAACCTCCCAGAACCCTGGTTTATCGTTTGCGAGAAAGGTGATGCCTTTGGCGAATTTCGAGCCCTTCCATGCGTAGAGTTTGGGGATGATGATGCGGGCGGGGCCGCCATGTTCGCGCGAGACGGGCGCACCGTCGAACGACGTGGCCACCAAGACGTCGTCGTCGAGGCAGTTCTCCAGCGGAACGTTGGTCGAGTAACCGTCGTAGCCGGTGAAATAGACGAACTTCGCCTCGGGCTTCGGGCGGACAAGTTCGTAAAGCGTGGTGAACGCGACGCCGCCCCAGCGGCAATCGTAGCGGCTCCACGTGGTCACACAGTGGAAGTCGCTCGTATCCTGAACTTGAGGGAGGGCGTTGAATTCGGCCCAAGACAGGCGGATGAATTTTTCCACGAGGCCGTCAATCGTGAGACTCCAGTCGGTGAGCGGCACGTCGGGCTGGATGCCGAGGTCAAGCACGGGAAAGCCGGTGGTGAGTTTCTGGCCGGGTGGGAGTCGGTCAGCGGACGCCACGGCGCGGGAGCGAATGCCGCGGGCGGTTTGTTTCTCAGCCCACTTCTGTTTGGCGGCGACGTAACGCTCGTTGGACATGGGTGGAAACGTGGCGCGGCAAGGTGGTTTTCGCAAGCGCTGCGACTGGCGAATGACGGGGCTTTCGCGCTCGCGAGGCGGTGGTTTCGTTGCCACGGTGCGGCCTTTGTATTCTTAAAACCCGTGGCCCGCGCCGAACCTCCCGCCTTCCGCATCGATTTTCCTCCCGATCTGCCCATCAGCAGCCGGGCAGGGGAGATCGTGGACCTGATCGGCGCGCAACAAGTCATCGTGCTCGCGGGCGAGACCGGCTCGGGCAAGACGACGCAGATTCCTAAAATGTGCCTCGCCGCCGGTCGAGGTCGCACCGGCAAGATCGCCTGCACGCAACCGCGTCGCGTCGCCGCGCTTTCGGTGTCGCGTCGCGTGGCCGAGGAACTGGGCGTCGAGTGGGGCGGAGCGGTGGGCTGCAAAATCCGCTTCGATGACCGCACGTCGCGCGACACCGTCATCAAGTTCATGACCGACGGCATGCTCCTCGCCGAGGTGCAGAGCGATCCGCTCCTCCGCGACTACGACACGATCATTTTGGATGAGGCGCACGAGCGCTCGCTCAACATCGACTTCCTCCTCGGGCATCTCCGCACGCTGCGCTACAAGCGCCCCGAGCTCAAAATCATCATCACGTCCGCGACCATCGACACGGAGGCGTTTTCCAAGGCCTTTGATGGTGCGCCCATCGTTGAGGTGTCCGGCCGCACCTACGAGGTCGAGGTGATCTACGCGCCGCTCGACGCGCTGGGCAGCGACGCCGCCGAGGGCGACGAACGCGCCTCTAGATCCGAGGCGCTTCACTACATCGACGGCGCGGCTGAGGCGGTCGAACGCATCGTGCGCGAAAGCGATTCGGGCGACGTGCTCGTCTTCATGCCGTCCGAGCGTGACATCCGCGAACTGCGCGAACTCCTTGAAGGCCGGCGCCTGCCAAACTGCGAGGTCGTGCCGCTCTTCGGGCGTCTTTCCACCGCCGAGCAGCAGCGCGTTTTTTCAACTTCCCAGCGGCGCAAGCTGATCGTCGCGACCAACATTGCCGAGACCTCGCTGACTATCCCCGGCATTCGCTTCGTCGTGGACACGGGGTTGGCGCGCATCAGCCGCTACTCGCCTCAGGCCCGCACGCGCCGCCTGCCCATCGAGCCGGTCGCGCAGTCGAGTGCCGACCAGCGCAAAGGTCGCGCCGGCCGCGTCGCGGCGGGCGTATGTATCCGGCTGTATTCCGAGCAGGATTTCAACGAGCGTCCGCGCTTCGCCCAGCCGGAGATCCAGCGGGCGAATCTTGCCGACGTCATCCTGCGCATGAAGGCGTTTGGCCTCGGCGACATTGAGCGGTTTCCGTTCATCAACATGCCTGCCGCCAAATCCATCCGCGCGGGCTATGCGTTGCTGGAGGAGATCGGCGCGCTGGATGCCAACGCGACCGAAGCCGCACGCGAGCTCACGCCCGTCGGCCGCGAGCTCGCCCGTTTGCCGGTCGATCCGACGGTGGGCCGCATGATCTTGCAGGCGCGCGCCGAAAAGGCGGTGCGCGAGGTGCTCGTCATCGCCTCGGGCCTGAGTATTCAGGACCCGCGCGAGCGTCCGATGGAGAAGCAGCAGCAGGCCGACGCCGCCCACCGGCGCTTCGCCCATGCCGACTCGGATTTCCTCACGCTGCTCAATATCTGGGACGCATTTCACGACGAGTTTGACCGCCTCTCGCAGGCCAAGTTGAGGCGTTTCTGCAAAGACCATTTTCTCAGCTACACGCGCATGCGCGAATGGCGCGACGTCCATGCGCAACTGCTCGACGTGCTGGAGTCGCGCGCGGATTTCAAGTTCACTTCGGTGTTCGACGGCCTGAACCCCGACCAGATCACACCCGACAAGGAAGCCTTCGGCACGCCGGCCTACCGTGCGATTCATCGCAGCATTCTCGCCGGTTTGCTGGGCAACATCGCGCTACGTGACGACGAGAATCCCGGTTACAAGGCCACGCATGATCGTCGTGTGGTAATTTTCCCCGGCTCGATGCTGGCTGTCCGCGCCGACCGTGATCGCAAGCCCGACAAGCACGCGCCGAAGAAAGACTCGAAGTCCCCGCGCTGGTTGATGGCCGCCGAGATCATGGAGACGTCGCGGCTCTACGCCCGCACCTGCGCGCGGCTTGATCCGCTGTGGGCGCTTGAACTGGGCGCACACCTCGTGAAAGTCGCGCATAGCGAGCCGTTCTGGAATCAGGATGCCGGACGGGTGATGGTGAAGCAACGCACGCGTCTCTACGGTCTTGAGCTGGAGTCGCGCGCCGTGAGCTACGGCAAGGTCGATCCGGTGCGCGCCACGGAGATTTTTATCCGCGAGGCGCTGGTGAACGACCAAGTTACCTGGCCGCTGGACTTCATCACGCACAACCGCGGCGTGCGCGAGGAGATCGAAAGCCTGCTGACGCGCACGCGTGACAGCGGTTATCTCAACCTCGATGAGGGACTCTACCGGTTCTACGCCGCGACCCTGTTGCCGCAGTCCGCCGATGATCCTGTCGTTTCTTCCGTGGCAGAGCTGGTCGATCTGGTGCGCGAACGCAAAGGCGCCGAGCCACGCTTCCTCATGCTGGCGCTCGACGATCTGCGCGATCCCGAGGAGTTGCAGGCCGACACCGAAGCCTATCCCGAGGCGATGCCGCTTCAACAATCTGCGCTCCCGCTTAACTACACCTACAAACCCGGTCAGGCCGATGACGGCGTTACCCTCGACGTGCCGGTGCGCGCCGCTGTCGATCTCACGTCCGCCGCGCTCGACTGGGCGGTGCCCGGACATCTTGCGGCGAAGGTCGAACATTACCTCCGCGCATTGCCGAAGGAACTGCGGCGCGACTTCGTGCCGTTGGCGGATGCCGCGCGGCAACTCGCCAAGGCGGCGGCGCAACACTCGCGGTTGACCGCACAGCGCCAGACGTTGCCCGAGGCGCTTGCGCAGCTCATCGGCGAACGCCTGAAGTTGAAAATTGATGCGAGTGTCTTCGCTGAGGATCGTCCGCTGCCCGACCATCTGCGCGTGCGGGTGCGCGTGGTCGATGACGAAGGCCGCGAGATTTGCGCCAGTCGCGAACTGGCGGATGTCGCCACCGCGCTCGCGGCGCACCAACGGGAAGTGAGCGTAAGTGTTTCACGCGAAGATCCCGATGCCTGGAGGCAGGCCCGCGCCAAGCACGAGATGGGCGAGCAGACGGAATGGAAGTTCGGCGACGTGCCGGAGCGCGTCCATGTGTGCGACCAGGCGGGCGTGGCGGTTTACGCCTATCCCGGCCTCAAAAATGGTCCGGGCGGCGGTGTGATGTTGCGCCTTTTCAAAACCACGGAGGAGGCCGCTGCTTTGAGCGCGCCGGCGTTGGAGCGTATGTTGGAGTGGCAGCTTCCGCACCAGCTCGCCTGCCTGCACAAAGACCTGAAGCAACTGCGCGAACTCGGCGCGCTCCTCGCGACGCTCGGCACGGCCGATACGCTGCGTGAACATGCCTACATTGCCGTGACGCGTTGGTTGCTGGCGTCGGAACGCGTGAAGCAACTCACGGCGTCCGCGTTTGCCGACGCCGTGGTGAAAGCGAAAACCGACTTGCAGGGGCTGGTGCCTAAGCTGGGCGATTTGTTGCGCGAGATTTTGACGCTTCGGCAGGCGCTGCTGGTGCATCCGCAGCCGTTTCGTGGACAAGGTCCGGAGCTGGCCGCGCTGGTGCCGAACGATTTTTTGCTCGTGACGCCTTATGCGCGCCTCGTGCATTTTCCGCGCTACTTGAAGGCGATGAAACTGCGCGCCGACCGCTGGAAGCAGAATCAGATCAAGGATACCGAGCGGGCGAAGCAGCTGGCCGTATTCACCGGCGTGCCGGCATTACGTTGGCAGGTGGAGGAATTACGAGTGAGTTTATTCGCTCAGGAACTGGGCACGGCCGAGCCGGTGTCGGTGCAAAAACTGGAGCGTGCGCTCGCCGAACTGAAAGCGGGCGGAAAAGTGCAATCGGCAGCCTCTCAGGTCGAGGCGCCCAAGCCGCGCGAGTCCACGCCGTTGCCGGTGACGACCACGAAGCCCAAGGCTCCGCTCAAAAGCTTTGGTTCGCTGGACGCGTTGTTTCGAAAATAAACCGGCGTCGTTTGACGGAGAGGCGGCGGGTGGCATTTTGTTCATGTATGAAATACGCATCCCTTCTTTTGGTTTTTTGTCTGGGCGGTCTTACGGTTGCCCATGCCGCGTTGGTGACGAAGTCCGTGGCTTACGAACACGCGGGCGTGAAGCTCATCGGTTATCTCGCTTATGACGACGCAAAGGTATCCGCCGAGCATCCCGTGCCCGGGGTTCTCGTGGTGCCCGAATGGTGGGGGCTCAACGCCTACGCCAAGGGTCGGGCCGAGGCGCTCGCGAAGCTCGGCTACGTCGCCTTCGCACTCGATATGTATGGCGCGGGCGTGAGCACTGAGGACCCCAAAAAGGCGACGGAACTTTCCACGCCCTTTTACGGCAAGCCGCTCATGGCCGAGCGCGCGAAGGCCGGGCTCGATCAGTTGCTGGCGACCGGTCTGGTCGCGCCGGGCAAGGTGGCGGCGATTGGGTTTTGTTTCGGCGGTTCGACGGTGCAGGCGCTGGCCTACACGGGTGTGCCGCTCGCGGGCATCGTGAGTTTCCATGGCGGTCCCGTCGTGCCAACCGACGAACAGGCGGCGGCGATCAAGGGCAAGGTGCTCATCTGCCACGGCGCCATCGATCCTTTCGTCAAGCCGGACCAACTCCATGCGCTGCTCTCGGCCTTGGACAAGGCGAAGGTTGATTACGAATTTGTGAGCTACGCCGGCGCGGTTCACGCGTTCACCAATCCGGATGCGACACGCCTCGCCCAAGCGACCGGCCTCGTGGGCATCGGCTACAACGAGAAGGCGGCAACTCGCTCGTGGCAGCACATGCAGGATTTCTTCGGCGAGATTTTCGCCCGGTAAAGCTCAGGTTTGAAACGCCCCCTGCGTCTTCGGTGGGAGACGCAGGTGAAGGCGCGCGCCGCGTGACGTTAGCTTCAGCGGCGCGCCGAAGATGGCCGAGAGGTTGCGTGAAACCAGCGTCGTTTTGCGCGGGCCGGATGCCTGCACGTGTCCGGCTTTGAGTAGCAACGCGTGGGTGAAGGCGGGCGTGATTTCCTCGACGTGATGCGTCACCAGGATGAGTGCCGGGCCGCGCGGCTGGCGGGCGAGGGTTTCGATGAAGTGGAGAAACTGTTCGCGCGAAATCGGATCGAGGCCGGCACAGGGTTCGTCGAGGATGAGCAGCTTCGGTTTCGCCATGAGGGCGCGGGCGATGAGGATGCGCTGGCGTTCGCCTTGGGAGAGCTGGCCCCAGAGACGTTCGGCGAGCGCGCCGGCTCCGGTGAAGCGCAGGAGTTTTTGCGCGGCACGGCGGTCGGCGGCGGTGAATTTGGCCCAGAGATCGAGCTGGGCGTATTTGCCGCTGATGATGGTTTCGAGCGCGGGTTCGTCGGGCGGCACGCTGGCTTGCAGGGCGCTGGTCACGAGGCCGATTTCGAGGCGCAGGTCGCGCCAGTCGCTCTCGCCGTAGCGGCGTCCGAGCAGCTCGATTTCGCCCGCGCTGGGCGTGAGGTAGCCGGTGAGGGCCTTGAGGAGCGAGGTCTTGCCGCAGCCGTTGGGGCCGAGGATAACCCAGTGCTCGCCGCGTTCGACCCGCCAGGCCACGTCGCGCAGCAACGTGGTGCGGTCGCGCATCACGGTGAGGCCATGCAGGTTGAGCAGCGGCTCGGGTATCGGCATGGGGTAACGGTTGAGGGCGGCGGGCGGGTCGTCACGCGAAAATCACAGGTTTGGCTTTGCCAGCGCACGGTTCCTGCAGACTGATCAGATCATGCACATGTGGAAATTCGCCCTCGGGTTGCTGTTGGTGCCGGCGGTGCTGGCGGCACGTCCCTTCACGGTTGTCGCCTACAACGTCGAGAACCTGCACGACGCCGACGGCGTGGCGATCTACGACGATTACCAGCCTGCGGTCTACACGCATCTCCATGCGCTGACCAAGGTGAACAACATCGCCTCGGTGCTCGCGAAATTCAATGGCGGCAAGGGCCCCGAGATCGTCCTGTTTGAGGAAATCGAAATCGACCAGACTCCCGGCAAATCGCCACCCGACTACCCGGCGATCCTCAAGCAATACGAAGGCACCACGATTGACCGGATGCTGGGGGCGGACTTCACGCCGGTGATCGGCGACCTGCCGGCGGAGGCGTTGCTCCTGAAGGCGTGTGTCGACCACGGACTCACCGGCTACACGGTCGTCACTGGCGGCGACCAGCCCGGCAAACATGAGGACGGTCATGGCCATGCGATCAAGACGGTGATTTTCACGAAATTCCCCGTGAAGGCGGTGCACACCTATCCGACGCTCAACGCGCGCAACATCCTCGAAGTGCAGGTCGATGTGGATGGTTATCCGCTCACGGTCTTCGACAACCACTGGAAGTCCGGCGCGGGTGATGCGAAGACCGAGGTGTTCCGCATCGAAAACGCGCGGACCTTGCGCACGCGCCTCGATGAGTTGCTGAAGGCCGATCCAAACGCCGACATCATCATCGGCGGCGATCTCAACTCCCAATACAACCAGAAGCGCCGCTATCGCACGATGAAGCAGACCGGCATCAACGACATTCTCGGCTCTCAGGGCAATGAGCTGGCCATCCGAGGTCCCGCCAAAGATCTCTACAACCTGTGGTTCGAGTTGCCGGTCGACCAGCGCGGCAGCGACACCTTCAAGGGCGAGTGGGGCACGCTGATGAACCTGATCGTTTCACGCGGCCTCTACGACCGTCGCGGCGTGCAATACGTGGACAACTCTTTCGGTGTCGCGAAGTTTCCCGGGCTTAACGCCGATGCCGGCGGCCTGCCCAACCGTTGGAGCAGCGAGGGTCCGGCCGGCCACGGATTTTCCGACCATTTTCCGATCTATGCGAAGTTCATCACGGTGGACGACAACCAGCCCGGCAAATTCATGCCGCTGGACCGTGCGGCCGGTCAGGATGACGACAGCGCCCCGGTTTCATCGAAGGGCGATTACGACAAGGTGGACGTGAAGGCCGTGGCGATCACGGCCGACAAGCTTCCCGCCGGGGCCAATCTCCGCGACGGCACCTGGTCGGGCAAACTCTTCCGCGTCGAAGGCGAGACAGTGGAGGATCGCTACCTCAAGGTTCGCGCTTTCGGTGATGTCTACGAGGTCTTTAGTCCCGACAAAAAAATCCGCGACGCGCTGTTCGAGCAGCGCAAGAATGGCGGGCAGTTGAAATTCTACGGCGAGCTCGGCCAATTCAAAGGCAACTGGCAGTTTGTCGTGAAATCACTGGAGTGGGCGAAGTGAGCACGCTGACCGTTTATACTTACGCCAACTGCGACACCTGCCGCCGCGCCGTGAAATGGCTGCGCGCGCAGGACATTGCATTCACCGAAAAACCCATCCGCGAAACGCCGCCGTCCGTCGCCGAGCTGCGGGCCATGCTCGCGCATCTCGGGGGCGCGGAGGCGTTGCGCAAACTCTTCAACACCTCGGGACGCGACTACCGCGAGCTGAAGCTTGGCGAAAAACTTCCCGCGATGAGCGAGGTCCAGGCGCTGGCGTTGCTCACGGCGAACGGGAATCTGGTGAAGCGGCCTTTCGCCCTCGGCAAAAACGCCGGCTTGGTGGGGTTTGACGAAGCCGTGTGGAGCGCCGCTTTCGGCAAGTGAAGGGCTGCCGGTTGCGGGCGAAGCTTACGATTTTGGCGGAGTGAAGGGAGGCTGGGTCGCGATCCGCGAGGGCAGCTTCAAGACGAGGCCGGGGCGCGGGGTTGGCGGCGGGACCGGCTTGGCGAACGGAGCGGTCGTGGTGGGGAAGGGTGGTTGCGAGGGCGTGGTTGCGGGAGCGGCGGACGGGGATGGGGCGGGGGCCGGTTCATCAAGCAGTGACCAGGCTTCGAATTCTCCGTTTTCGAGCAAGGTTTCGGTTTCCTGCGTCAACGATTCAAACGTGGTCGGATTGACCTTCATCCAGGCGGCGGCGCGCAGCGCTGTCCACTGTTCGGCGTGAAAATGCGCGGTGCCGTGCGCGGGAGAGTGAAGGACCAGTTGCTGTTCGGCGGAGACGTCGGCCAGGATTCGTTTCGAGATCGCTTCCGAATCGGGGATGAGATTTTCGAGCGCCGCAGAGCAGGCGGCGGTGTTCATGCTTAGCAACGCCTGGGCGCATTCCTTCCAGTTGACGGGCGTCTGTCGCTTGAGGGTGAATCCTCCGGGGCCGGTGTGCGCCCGCTGGACATCGGCAATCTTGTTGATGAAGCGGACTTCGTCCTCAAGGCGTTCGCCCCAAGCGATCGCGCGGATGGCCAGGTGATGACAGGCTGGGGTGGTCTCGACGGTTTTGCCGGCGGGGATGGACAAGCAGAGAGCGGAGAGGGTTTTGAGCGGTTCGTGGTAGGTGCTGATGCAGTCCTCCAGCCGTGTTTTGATGCGAAGCCAGTCGTCGGGGTAGCGGTAGCTGGCGAGGCCGTTGATATAATCTTTGGAGCTGCGCCGCAAATGGGTTTCCAAGCGGTAGGAAACCAATGAAAGCAGCTGCTGTTCGCGTGCGGTGAGTTTTCCCAGAGCTTTTTGGAGGACATCGAGGGTTTGTCGCGAGTCTTCCAAGTGGGCGCGGAATTCCTGATTCGCCTTGGTCGGCAGGATGACCATGAAGGGCGAGCGAGTGGCCCTGACCTCTTGTTCGCGCGCTTGGGCGATGGGGATCGCCTCGGTGAGTCGCTGACGGGTGAGGGCGAGCGAGGCTTCTCGGATCAGCATGTCCTTCAATCTGATGGGGACGAAATCGATCAAGGGTGGCGGAGAAGCGTTTGGGGACATGCGGGTATGAATGAAACGGGTGCGACCGGCGAATGCTTCGAGCATGTCTTGGGTTGATGCGGCGTGGGTTGCTCCATTCTACGGGTCCAAAATCTGGCTGTATTTGGCAATGCAGGATTTACGCCCGTTGACTCACGCCGGATTTTTCCGGCAGGATTCCGGCGTGACTCGTCCTGCCTCCACTCCTTTTCTCACTACTGTCCGCTGGCTCTCCGCTTATGCGGGCTTTCCGGCGGCGCGCCTGCCCGCACGCGCGGAAATTCTACTGCTCATCTCCACGGCGGCGGAGGAAGAGCAGGTCGCGTTGCAGCGTTCGCCCCGGTTTCTCGTTGAACGCAACGACA
>FSTE01000326.1_pt1 | contig 13514 bp, 13 predicted proteins | sample 1637071 | NCBI WGS metagenome assembly FSTE01 (sample SAMEA3914818, study PRJEB12502) | metagenome | biome: forest; material: soil | place: Canada | collected 2010-06-26 | depth 0.1 m
ACCTCGATGCCTCCGCGTTCGGTGAACTTGATGGCGTTGCCGACGAGATTGTTGAGAATCTGGCGGAGGCGTCCGTGATCGCTGTTGATGATGACGGGAACACCCGGGGCCACGCTGGTCTTGATGGTCAGGCCCGCCTCGCGAGCCCGGGGGCCGAAGAGGTGCAGCGTTTCCTCGATGGAGTCGCGCAGGGAGAAGGGGGCGTGCTCGATTTCGAGTTTTCCAGCCTCGATCTTGGAAAGGTCGAGGATGTCGCTGATCAGGTTTTCCAGCGTGTGGCCGCTGCTGGTGATCATGTCGACAAAAGTGCGTTGCTCGGGGGTGAGAGGGGTGTCGTGGAGAAGTTTGCCGAAGCCGATGACACCGTTGATGGGGGTGCGGATTTCGTGGCTGACGATAGCGAGAAACTCACTCTTGGCGCGGTCGGCGGATTCGGCGGCCTCCTTGGCGGAGAGCAAGGCGCGTTCAGCTTCCTTGCGGGTGGTGACGTCGTGGCCGACGGCCTGATATTCGATGATGGTGCCGGAGGAGTCTTTGATGGAGCGATGGGTCCAGGCGTGGATCACACGCTTCTTTTCCGCGTCATACCATTCGTGTTCGAAGGTCGTGGCTTCCGGCAGGGGGCCATCCTTGGGTGAAAGCAGGCCGGCCGTGCAAAGTGCAAAGGGCTGGCCTAAAAGTTCCTGGCGTTTACGGCCGATGAAGCGGGCGTAGGCTCCGTTGACGAAACTGAGATTGCCGTCGGAATTGTAGCGGCAGATGAGGTCGACTTGGTCCTCCACCACGGCGCGGTAGCTGGCTTCAAGCTTCTGGAGGGATTGCGCCATGCGTTCGATCTGGCGGGCGAGGCCGATCACCTCGTCATGAACTTCGTCGGTGTCCGCGAGCAGCGTGACCGAGCTCGACGTCTTGTTCAGATCCCGAAGACGATTCATCAGGGAGCGGTCCCAGACGTATCCGGCCAGAACGAGCAGAATGCAGCCGATCAGGGAAAGACAAAGAACGTAATACTGCGGGCTGATCCTTTCCTGATCGGAAGTCTGCACCATGACGCCTATCACTGCGGCCAGCAGTGCGAATACCAAAGAGAAAAGAAGGGCTGCCTTTCTGCGCTGGGATGAACTCATGTCGGATGTTTAGTGCCTGAAGGTTACGGACAAGTCTATGCTAAAACATAGGGTTTTCACCCTATCAATGCGGGACTTGGGTGAGTGTTATAGCAGTGGCCTTGGCTATCATGTAATAGCTTTTGGGGAACGTTTAATGGGCGAAAAACGGGTTATGTTTTTTCTCCAGCGCGAGCGTGGTGAGCGGTCCGTGACCGGGGGCGATGACGGAGTCGCGGGGAAGCGTGAAAATCTTGTCGCAGTTATTGCGCAACTGGTCGGCGTAGTGGGTGGCGCTGCCGCCCATCGAGCACGAGAAGATGGCGTCTCCCACGATGGCAAGCGGCCAGCTCATGCCGGTGGCGTAGAAGGTCGTCATGCCGGGGGAGTGGCCCGAGGTGAGCAGGGTTTTGATCGAGATTTCTCCGAGATGGAAGTGGGCGTTTTCCTTGAAGGTCTTGGCACCGGGGTGATCAACCGGCTCCAGTTCGTTGCTCCATACCTCGGCCTTGGTGGCGGCGGCGAGCGCGGGCAGGGCGGCGATGTGGTCTTCGTGCGTGTGGGTCAGGAAAATATTACGCAGGGTGAGCCGCTCGGTGTGAATGATATCGAGCATCGCGGTGCAGTCGCTCCCGGTATCAAAGGCCGCCGCGAGCCGGCTGCCGGAGTCCCAGATGAGGTAGCTGTTAACCGTTATGTCCTCGTAAGGCGTATTGAACATCGCGAAGCCGCGCGGAAAAATCGGGGCCACTGGGTAGAAGCGTTTGTGGGCGAGTTCCTCAAGCGCGTTGGCGCTTAGCTTGAGGGGACGTGCGACCCTTCGGATGACTTCGTCTAGAAGCTGGCCGGACTTTACCGCCGCGAGGTCCTGCAATGATATTTCGGCCCGCTCGGCGAGGTGCTGATCGGATATTTTCAGGCCGCGCTGGGCTTTGCTAATGATGTCGGTGAAATTATCTTCGAGGGGAATGCGGGCCATGGGAGGTTACTAACAGGGGCCAGAGGGAAGCGCGCAAGGGAGAATGCCGCAGTGCCCGTCTACGCCAATCGTCTTATCAACGGGCTGGAAGACATCTTTAGCGTGAGTGGATGGGCGAATATGAAATTTGATTCAGAAAAATACCCTGTCCCCGAGGGTTCGTGGGCGTTTCGATGGGTGCTATCCTATTATGACCACCCCCGATTACCTTTCGTCTTTATTTTCACTCCACGGCAAAGTGGCGGTTGTCATTGGTGGCACCGGGGAACTGTGCGGAGCGATGGCCGAGGGGCTCGCCGGCGCGGGGGCCGAGGTCGTATTGGTGGGCCGAAATGCCGAGAAGGCACAGATCCGCCTCGATAAGATCACGGCCGCCGGCGGTAAAGCTTACTTCGTATCGGTCGAGGCGAGTGAAAAAGCCGAGCTTCAAAAGCTTCTGGATACGGTGATCGAGCGATCCGGTCGCGTTGATATTGTCGTCAACGGCGCGGGCGTGAACTCGGCCAAGCCATTTATAGAGATCGGCGAGGATGAGTATGATCGCATCATGAAGATCAATGTTAAGAGCGTCTTTCTTGGCTGTCAGGTGTTTGGGAAGTATCTGGTCGAGCGTGGCGAGGGTGGCTCCATTATCAACTTGGGGTCGATGTCTGCCTTGGTGCCGCTTTCGCGGGTGTTTACCTATTCGGCAAGCAAGGCCGCGGTGCATAACCTGTCCAAGAATCTTGCGCGCGAATGGGCGCCTAAAAACGTGCGAGTCAATGTGCTTGTCCCCGGTTTCTTCCCGGCGGAGCAAAACCGCGCGGTGCTGACGCCTGATCGGGTTGCCTCCATCATGGGCCATACGCCCATGAAGCGTTTTGGTGAGGCGAAGGAACTTATCGGTGCAACCTTGCTGCTGGCGGGTGCGGGCGGCAGCTTTATCACGGGGGCGGAAATCGTGGTCGATGGCGGTTATCATGCCATGACGATTTGATTAATTGGTGCGCAGAGTCTGTATTATAGGATAATATAGGCTTGATAATGTCATATCATAGCCTGATTGTGCCCGCGATATGTCATTTATTGATCAACTCGCCGAACTCGAAAAAGCCAAAGCCAAGATTGCCCAGGCTGAAGCTAAACTCTCCGCCGACCGCGTGTCGGCTCTCTCTAAGCTCCCCTCTGATTATGGTTACGACAGTCTCAACGGCTTTATCAAAGCTTTGAAGGCCGCCGCCGGCAAGGCGGGTAAGAGCAAGGGCAAAGCAAAAAAGGCCGCCAAGGCTGCGAAACCCGCCAAGGCCCCGAAGGCTGGCAAGCGCACCCGTGCCAAGATCACTCCTGAGATCAAGCAGCAGGTCATCGCCGCCGTCCAGGCTGGCACGCCCGGTGCCAAGATCGCCAAGAGCTTCGGTATTTCGCTGCCCAGCGTGCAGAACATCAAGAAGGAAGCCGGCCTTGTGAAGGCTCGCTCCGCTGCCGCGCCCGAGGCTCCTGCCGCTTCGTAAGCGACGACTTCCGTCAGTTTTTTTAAAGCCTGCGTGGTTCGTCGCGCAGGCTTTTTTGTTTTGTCGCTTGGCGTGCTCAGGCGTGTGTGATGAAGTGAACTTTCGTATGTGTGTGCACTTTATACAGGCCAATACCAACGGTCGTCTACATTCGGCCGAGGAACCATCCATCGCTCCGCTCAACCGCGGGTTCCTCTATGGAGACGCCATTTATGAGGTCTGGCGCACGTATCATGGGATCATTTTTGGTTGGGACGAACACTGGGCGCGGCTGGAGCGTTCGGCGGCGGCGTTGTATATGACGCTGCCCTGCTCGCAGGCGGCGATGCTCGGTGAAATCAAGAAAACCACGGCGGCTTACCGCAAGACGGCGGGGAACGCGGGCGATCTTTATATTCGCCTGCAAGTCACGCGCGGCGGCGGGGCGATCGGACTGGATATAGCGCTCGCGGATCAGCCGGATTTTGTGCTGCTCGTGCAACCGTGCCCTGCGCTTTCATCGGCGCAGGAGCAAAATGGCATTACGTTGTCGGTGGCCCGCACGTTGCACCGAAATCATCCGGCGACGCTTAACCCGGTGTGGAAAACGGGTAACTATCTTAATAACCTGCTCTGTTTGCGCGAGGCGCGTTCGCGCGGGGCGGACGAGGTGGTCATAACGAATCTCGCCGGTGAAATCACGGAGGCGGCGGTGAGCAACATCGGTTTTGTGCGTGATGGCGGCATAGTGATTCCGCCACTGGAGGCGGGGATTTTGGCGGGAATTACGAGGCGCCTGCTGATTGATCATGTGGCGCCCGCTGCCGGCGTAAAGGTCGTCGAGCAAACCGTCCGTCCCGAGGACATCGGTGGAATGCAGGAATGTTTTCTCACGGCGACGACCAAGGATCTCGTGCCGGTGTGCGCGATTGATACGACCGTGTTTCGGACGGGTGCCGATACGGTGACGATGAGGGTGAAGCGGGCGTTTGCCGAGTATGCGCTGGCTTATGCCAAGGCGCGTCCGCAGCAGGCCGCGTGATCATGAGTAGACGCGGCGTCCGGCCGCGTTCTCTTGGATCAGGCCCTACGAAACGCGGCAAGATGCCGCGTCTACTTTAATCAATACCGGCGCATGGCCGGATCGAAGGCGAGCGCCCATGCTTCGATGCCGCCGGCGACGTTGGTGACTGCGGTGAAGCCGTTGGCGCGCAGATACTGCGTCACGCGCAGGCTGCGTCCGCCGTGATGGCAGTGGATGAGCAGGTGTTTGTCCTTGGGCAGCGTGCCGACATGCTCCGGGATTTGGCGCATGGGAATGGGTTTGGCGCCGGCGATGCGACAGATTTCCACCTCGTCGGGCTCGCGCACGTCGATGAGCAGCACTTGGCCGGGCCGGGTATCGAGGAGGTGTTTAGTTTCTTCGACGGAGAGTTCGAGCGGGTAGGTTTCGGCCATGATGAGTAGTTATGTAAGAGATGCCGATGCGGAGCGGTCGTAAATGGAAATTGCGCTGATCGCGCGGGCCGCCCAAATCAGGCGCATGTCGCATCGTTTCATCGTCATCATCGCCGGAGGCAAGGGGGAGCGTTTCTGGCCGCAGAGCCGTGCGGTCAAGCCGAAGCACTTGCTGCCCGTCGTCGGTTCAAAGCCTCTGCTCACCCAGACAATCGAGCGCGTAAAGCCGCTCGCGCCGGCGAAAAACATCTTCGTCATCACCAGCGCGGTGCAGGAGAAGGCCGTGCGTGCGGTGTGCAAGGGCATTCCGGCGGCCAACATCATCGCCGAGCCCATGGGGCGCGACACTGCGGCCGCCGTGGGTTTGGCCGCCGCGCTGGTGGCGGCGCGCGATCCGCAGGGCGTGTTTGCCGTGCTGCCGGCCGATCATGTGATCCATGATAACAAGGCCTACGCGGGTGATCTTGAGGCGGCATTTGCCGCGGCGGAAGCGGCGCCGGTCATGGTGACCATCGGCATCACGCCGACCGAAGCGGCCACGGGATTCGGCTACATTCAAATCGGGGACAAATGGAAGAGCTTCAACCGCCGCCAGGTTTCCCTCGTAAAGCGGTTTGTCGAAAAGCCTAAGCAAGATGTCGCCGAGGGTTATCTGGCCTCGGGTGATTATCTTTGGAATGCCGGTATGTTTGTGTGGAGCGTGGCCGTGGTGGAGACGGCGCTTGCCCAACACGCGTCGGGGCTCGACGCCGGCTTGAAGATGATCCGGGCGGCGCTCGCGAAGAAGCGTCCGCTCGCGGGTGTGCTGAAGAAAGTCTATCCGAAGCTCGAAAAAATCTCGGTGGACTACGCCTTACTAGAAAAAGCGACCAACGTCGTGGTGCTGCCGTCTTCGTTCGACTGGGACGATGTCGGCGCGTGGCCGGCGGTCTGCAAACATTTCACGCCCGACGCGACGGGCAACGTGGCGCGTGGGCTTGCGATCATCGAACAGGGTTGCGGGAACCTCGTGTTTTCCGAGGGGGGCCATCTGGTGACGGTGCTCGGGCTCGACGATCTCATCGTGGTGCACACGGCCGACGCGACTCTGATCTGCCCGAAGTCCAAGGCGCAGGATATCAAGGCGCTCATCAAGCGCGTCGAGGCGCTGCCGCGCGGCGCGAAGTGGCTTTAAAGAACCACGGATGCGTTTTCTGGGCATAGACTATGGGACTCGACGCATCGGGCTCGCCCATGGTGACGAGCTGGGGATTGCCACGCCGTTGCCGGCGTTGACCGATGCCGATCCGGCGAAACGCCGGGTTGGTCTGGCCGCAGTCGTGAAACAGCGGCGCATAGACGAGATCGTGCTCGGCTATCCGTATAACATGGACGGCAGCGCGGGCTTCAAGGCGAAGGAGGTCGATGCGTTTGCCGAAAGCCTGCGCAAAGAATTGGGGCTCCCTGTGCATCTGGTCGATGAGCGTCTCACGTCGCACCTGGCCGAGGCCGGTATGACGCAGATGGAGCTGCGCGAGATCCGCGCGCAGGGGATCATCGATTCACGGGCGGCGGCGATCGTGTTGCAGGATTACCTGGACCAGCGGTTCCCGCCGCCGCTTCCGGAGGAGGAGGAGGAGTGACCGCGATTACGCAGATGGACGCAGATACCAATCAAGACCTTTGCTTCATCTGCGCCTATCTGCGTAATCTGCGGGCAATATTTTAGGATGAACAAAGCGCCCATTTCATTGTCCCGCTGGAAATGCGTCGTCGCCTACGACGGCACGCATTTTTCGGGGTGGCAGTCGCAGCCGGACAACAACGCGGTCCAGGACTTTATCGAACGGCGGCTGGCGGAGGTTTTCAAAGGAATCATCAATATCCAGGGCAGTGGGCGCACCGACTCGGGCGTGCATGCGCGCGGGCAGGTATTCCACTTTGAAGCCCACTGGCCGCACGATCCCGCCAAACTGCTGGCCGCGCTGCGCATCGGGCTTCCGCCGACGATCCAGGTGCAGTCGGCGCGACGCGTGCCGGCGACGTTTCATGCGCGGTTTTCGGCCAAGGGTAAAATTTACCACTACGAGATTCATCACCGTGGATATGCGGACCCGTTTGAGCATCCGTTTTGCTGGTCGCTGCCGCAGACGCTCGACATCGCGGCGATGCGCATGGCCGCGGCCCGGCTCGTCGGGAAGAATGATTTTCGCGCTTACAGCGCGGCGGGCAGCGTGGAGAAAGAGGACACGGTCCGCACGCTTCGTGAGCTCAGTGTAAACGTGCGCGGCAATCACCTGCGCATCGTCGCGGAGGGCGACGGCTTTCTCTATAAGATGGTGCGAAGCTTGGTAGGCGCGCTGGTCGATGTGGGGCTTGGGCGACTGAAGCCTGAGGACATGACGACGATTCTTGAAACCAAGACGCGCACGCATCGGGTGGTGACGGCTCCGCCGGAAGGGTTGTTTTTGATGAAGGTGTTTTACTGATGATGAGTGAACACCTGCGTCAGTTTGGGAGAGGTTTGGCGGACGTGGTGTTTCCGCCGGTGTGCGTGCAGTGCAGCGAAGTGGTCGATGGCGGGAGGTTGCGTCATGTGTGCGTGCGTTGCGAAGCGATGATCCACCGGGTCGAGCCGCCCAACTGCACGACCTGCGGCAGTCCGTTTTTCGGGGAAGTCGAGGGCGAGCGGTTGTGTCCGCATTGCGACGGGGTTCATCCGGCCTATGCGGAGGGGCGCACGGCCACGTTGTTCAAGGGCGCATCCCGTGCGCTCATCCACGAGCTGAAATACCACCACGGACTGCATGTGCTCGCCGACATCGAGGCCATCGTGCGTGGATCGCCGCATGTCGCCGATTTTGTGCGGGACGCGATCATCGTTCCCGTTCCGCTGCATCCGCGCAAGGAACGGGAGCGCGGCTATAACCAGACGGCGTTGCTCGCCTCAGCTTTTGCCAAAGCGGCCGGCGGGACGACGCGCGTCGAGTCGTTATTGAAGAGGGTGATAGACACGCCGTCGCAAACGGCTTTTGACCGTAAGGCTCGCCGGGAGAACCTGAAAAATGCCTTTGCACTCCGCTCTGGGACGACCTTAACTCCCGCCTCACCTTATATCCTCATTGATGATGTTTTCACCACAGGTTCCACACTCAATTCTTGCGCAGGCGTTCTCCGCCGCGCGGGGGCTTTGAACCTGCGCGTCGTCACATTTGGTCACGGCTAACCCTCCGCAATGTCGCTTTTTAGCAAACCCAAGTATTCCACGGTCGTCGTCAAAAAGAAGGACATTCCCAAGGGGATGTGGACCAAGTGCCCGCTCTCCGGGGAGATCGTCTTCAACAAGGAGCTGGAGGATAACCAGATGGTTGTCCCCAAGTCTGGCTATCACTTCCCGATTGGCGCCCGTCAGCGCATCGCGGCACTGCTCGATGAAGGCACGTTCAAGGAGATCGACGCGACCATTCGCTCGGCTGATCCGCTGAAGTTTGTCGATTCCCAGAAGTATCCCGACCGCATCAAAAAATACGAAAAAGAAAGTGGCCTGACCGAGGCTGTCGTGTGCGGCACCGGCGAGATTCACGGCATCGAGGTGTCGGTGGCGGTGATGGATTTCCGTTTTTGTGGTGGCGCGATGGGTTCGGCGGCGGGCGAGAAGATCACCCGCGCCATCGAGACCGCGCTCAAGAAAAAGATCCCCTGCCTTATTTTCAGCGCTTCGGGCGGTGCGCGTATGCAGGAAGGTATTTTCTCGCTCATGCAGATGGCCAAGACCAGCGCGGCGCTGGGGCGGTTGGCGGAAGCAAAATTGCCTTATATCTCCATCCTCACGCATCCGACTATGGGCGGCGTTACGGCCAGCTTCGCGGTGCTGGGCGACATCAACATCGCCGAGCCGGGCGCGCTGATTGGCTTTGCCGGGGCGCGCGTCATCAAGGACACCGTGAAGCAGACGCTGCCGCCCGGGTTTCAGACGGCGGAGTTCCTGCAGACTCACGGCTTGATCGACCAGATCGTGAGCCGGTTGGAGTTGCGCGACCGTCTGCGCGACATCCTGCAAGCGCTCTTTTTGAAGAAACTGCCGGTGGAGAAGAAGTGAGGGGCCCAATGGGACGCATGGGACCAATAGGGCCTATGATTACACACGTCTCATGAAACCTATGGGTTCTACTCCAGCCACGACCGATTACGCGGCGACGCAGGAATATCTTTTTTCGCTCAAGGCCAAGGGCGTAAAGTTTGGGGTCGATCGTATGCGCGCGCTCGTCGCTGAGCTCGGTCATCCCGAGCGGGCGGTGCCGGTGATCCACCTCGCGGGAACCAACGGCAAAGGCTCCGTCGCCGCCATGCTGGAGGCGATTTTTTCGGCGGCGGGTTGGCGCACGGGACTCTATACCTCGCCGCATCTTGTGAAACTGGGCGAGCGTGTGCAGGTGGGGCGGGAGATTTTAACCGAAGCGGAGATCGTGGCTTACACGCAGGAACTCGGGCCGGTGGCGGAAAAAATCGGGCTCGGTTGCACGGACGATCACCCGAGTTTTTTCGAGTTCATGACGGCTATGGCGTTTCTGCAGTTTGCCCGGAAAGACTGTGACATTGCGCTGATCGAGACGGGGCTGGGTGGTCGGCTCGATGCGACGAATGTCGTCACGCCAGAGGTCGCGGTGATCACGTCCATCGGGCTCGATCATTGCGAGATGCTTGGCAACACGATCGCGGAGATCGCGGCGGAGAAGGCGGGTATCATCAAGGACGGGCGCCCAGTGGTGATGGGGCGGGTGCCGGCCGAGGCCGAGGCGGTGATCCGGCGTGTCGCCGCTGAACGCGGGGCGACGGTTCATTCGGTGCGTGAGATTTTTGGTGAGGAGTTGGCAGGATATCCGACGACGGCGTTTGAGGGTGACTATCAACGTTGGAACGCGGCGACAGCGGTGCTGGTGGCGCGTTGCATGAGTGCGCGTTGGCAGCTGACTCCGGAGGTGATCGTGCGCGGGTTGCACGCGGCGCGCTGGCCGGGGCGCTGGCAGCGGACGATGATCGGGGGGCGTCCGCTGATTCTGGATGCGTCGCATAATCCCGAGGGCGCGGGCGTGCTGGAGCAGCAGTTGCGCGCGCTTGTGAGGGAGGCCGGTAGAAAGCCGGTGGTCGTGACGGGCGTGCTGGGAGCGACGCGGGCGCGGCCGTTGTTGGAGACGATCAGCCGGCACGCGGCGGAGATACATCTCGTGATGCCGCAGCAGTCGCGTGCGAGTGGATTTGAGGAGTTGGAGGCGTTGATCCCGGCTGAATTCGGCGGGGTTGTAAGGCGCACCACGGTGGCGGAGGTATTCCCCGATGCGCAGACCTGCACGGTTGGCGGACCGGAAGACACCGTGGTCGTGACCGGATCAATCTACCTGCTCGGCGAAGTGATGGCACGAATCGAGCCTGGGCGCGGCGCGATCGAGAGCCGGTTGCAGGATTTCTGAGCGAGGGATTGGTTTTCGACTTGTAGGGCCCGACCTTGTGTAGGGCCGGTTGGGCGTGCGAATGCCGGAAAGACGGCGCGGCCTCACGCGAGGTGAGGCCCTGCGGGATCGGAAAATGAGTGGTGAAAATGTAGGGCTCGACCTTGCGTCGAGCCGCGACGTAGTTTGCCGACCATGGCCGAGCAGCCCGTGAGAAAAACTGACAGACTTCGTATAGGGCGTGTGTCGCTGCCTGGGGCTCGATATTTTATCACCGCTTGCGTGCAGGGCCGAGAGCTGGTGCTGACGGCAGCGGGGCAATCAAAACGCGTTTTGGCCGCGATGAACGAGTTGACGCTGGCCGGCGACTGGCAGCTGCTCGCCGCCACTGTCATGCCCGATCACATTCATGTGCTATTTACGTTGGGTGAGCGGCTGCCGCTGGACCGGGTGATGGCCAAGTTGAAATCATGTGCTCGTGCCGCCGATGAGGCGTGGCGTTGGCAGGCGAATGTCTTCGAGCATCGACTGCGTGCAAACGAAGACGCGGAGGATTACGCGTTTTATATTTTCATGAATCCCTATCGCGCGGGACTCATCGACGTGAACGCTCCCTGGCCGGGGTGGCTGTGTGGTGCGGAGTGGACGTGGAAATTTGAGAATCGATTGAGCGAGGAAGGAGCGCCTCCTGCTGAATGGCTCGATCGCATAGGGGATGTGACGGAGCGTATCCAAGTCGGCGAGTGAGGGGCTGAGATGGAATCGGCAACGTAGGGCCCGACCTTGTGTAGGGCCGGTTGGGCGTGCGAATGCCGGAAAGACGGCGCGGCCTCACGCGAGGTGAGGCCCTACACGATCTTCACCCTACACGATCTTCACACCAGCTTGATCAGTTCGGAGGTCGCGGGGACGTCTTTGATGATCTGGGACGGCTCGGGGCCGACGCCGAGGTAGCGGAGGTTCGGGAGCTTGGCGCACGCCGGGAGCGGCTCGCCGTGATAGGCGACGTCGAGGAGGGATTTCACCATCGCGGCGACGTAGCGTTGGGCGTTCTTCGGGAGGTCGGCGAAAGTGCGGACCTGCGAAACATCTTCGGTCCAGCCGGGGTGCTTCGTGTAAACGGGCTTGAGGGTCTTGCGGATGGCGTCGTTGCGGGGGACGTGGTGGTAGCGTTTGCCGGCGGCGTCTTCGTAGGCGGTGCAGATGAGGAGGTCGCCGTTCCACTCGCCGCGATGGGTGAGGGCGTCGAGCTTGTTGATCATCGCGTCCTGGTAGCCGCCGTAGCGGAGGGCGTCGCCTTTTTCCACGGCGTCATACCAGCCGACCATGCGCTGGCGTCCGGTGGAGGTGCCGAATTCGAGGCGCTTGAGGAGGACGGAGAGCGGGTGGGCGTCGTCCATCTGCGTGAGGAAGACGTGGGTGCCGACCTTGGTGTCGTAGGCCTTGGCGACGCCGAAGGTGTGGATGGCTTGCACGGGGATGCCGGCGCTCTCGAAGAACTCGGGCGTGAAGGTGTGCGAGGCGGTGACGTTGGGCGAATAGCCGTGGCGTTTGTCGAGCCAGTAGGCCTGACCGAATTCGCCGATGATGGTGTGGCCGGCGCGGACTTCGCGGAGGATGAGTTCTCGGACTTCGCCGATGTTTTTGGCGAGGCGCTGGCCGGCTTCCCAATAAACCGACGTGAGTTTTTCGAGGTTGAAGCTGAAGGGCTCGGTGCCGCGAAACACAGTGAAATCGAATTCGGATTTATCGAACACGCCGAGTTCGATGGCCTCGGTGTTGGCGCGGAGTTCGGCGGCGGAGAGTTTGTCGAAGAAGCCGGCGAAGGTTTCGGGCGAGACGCGGCAGACGTGCTGGATGGTGCGGAGGGCGCGGTCGGCGCGTTGGGCGAGCTTGCGGGCGAAGAAGTTGGGTCCGCCGAGGAAGTCGGCGTAGGTGATCTGCCACTGGCCGACTTCGTCGGCGTAGGCGGGAGTGATGCCGCGTCCGGTCGAGCCGCGAGGTTCCTCGGCGAGGACTTTTTCGCGGTAGTCTTCCCAGGCGAGGTCGAGCAGGCGGTGGGTGAAATCGGAGACCATTGTGCGCTCGTCGATGAGGAGGCGCGAGAGGACGGGGTAGCCTTTCTTTTCGAGGGGCTGGGCTTCCCACCAGATCTTGCGCGGGTCGGCGACGACGCCGGCGCCGATGGCGAGGTGGGCGAGTTCCTTTTCGACCACGCCGGAGGGGAGTAGGTTGAGCTTGATGCCGGCGGCCGTGTGGCCGGAGTTGGCTCCGCCGTTGACCTTGAGGACGACGGTGACAGGGGAGGCGGTGCCGCGCAGCTCGTGGACGACTTCGGGGATCAGGCGGCCTTTGCCCTCATCACCAAGGGAGATGCCGACGTCTGCAATGAGCTGGCTGGAAAAGGGGAGGAGGGACATGGCAAACCACCAAAGAAAAAGCCTTTGGCGGCAACGTTCAACGTCCAACTTTCAACATCCAACGTCCAAGACCTAAACGTCTCCTCTTGAACGGTGAGTGTTGGGAATACGGGTGTCGGACGTTGTACGGTTGCCCAAGGGCCTGATCAACCCTTCGTCTGCGTCTTGATCTCGACGACGTCGTGCGGGGCGGCTTCTTTCTGGCCTGCGGGGGAGACGCGGATGAAGCGGGCTTTTTCGCGGAGGTCGGCGAGGTTTTTGGCGCCGAGGTAGCCCATGCCGCTTTGAACGCCGCCTACGAGCGTTGAGAGGACGTCGTCGGCGGAACCGGAGACTTCCTTCAACGCTTCTATGCCTTCGGCGGTGAGTTTGCGGGTGGTGTCGGTCTTGTCGTGGCCGTAGCGGGCGGCGCTGCCGGCTTTCATCGCGGTGAGCGAGCCCATGCCGCGGTATTGTTTAAAGAGTTTCCCGTTGATCTCCATGATCTCGCCGGGGGCTTCGCGGCAACCGGCGAGCAGGCCGCCGAGGATGACGGCGTCGGCGATGGTGAGGGCTTTGACGATGTCGCCCGATTTGGTGATTCCTCCGTCGGCGATGATTTTGACACCGCGGGCCTTGGCGCCCTGGGCGGCGACATACAGGGCGGTGAGCTGGGG
>FSTE01000075.1_pt1 | contig 13446 bp, 10 predicted proteins | sample 1637071 | NCBI WGS metagenome assembly FSTE01 (sample SAMEA3914818, study PRJEB12502) | metagenome | biome: forest; material: soil | place: Canada | collected 2010-06-26 | depth 0.1 m
GATCACACCCCTCCCCGGTGCCGCAACCCGCGCCGCCTCCCGTCGTGGCAACTCCGCGCGTGCCGGCTCCCGTCGCACCGCGCCCCACCGTCGAGTTTCCCGTCATGCTCGGCATCGACGTGCTCGAAGCCACCGGCTTCAAGGCTGTCGCCGGCAAACGCATCGGCCTCCTCACCCACGTGGCCGGCGTCAACCGCCGCGGCGAACGCACCATCGACGTCCTTCGCCGCGCGCCCAACACCAAGCTCGTCTCCCTCTTCTCTCCCGAACACGGCCTCTACGGTGACGTGAAGGCCTCGGTGAACATCGACAACACCACCGACCAACGCACCGGCCTCCCCGTTTACTCCCTCTTCGGCAAAAACCGCGCCCCCACCCCCGCCCAACTCAAGGGCCTCGATGCCGTCGTCATCGATCTTCAGGACATCGGCGTGCGTTCCTACACATTCAACGTCGTGATGCGCTACACGATGGAAGCCTGCTTCGCCAACAACGTCGAAGTCATCGTCCTCGACCGCCCCAATCCCCTCGGCGGCCTCAAGGTTGACGGCCCTCTGCTCGACCCCGAGTGGATGAGCGGCGTGGGTGCATTCCGCATTCCCTACGTCCACGGCCTCACCATGGGCGAACTCGCCAAGATGGCCGCCAACGCGCCCGGCGTCCTCCAAATCCCCGACAACGTCCGCAAAAAAGGCCGCCTCACCGTCATCCCCATGAGCGGCTGGAAACGCTCCATGCGCTGGCCCGAAACCGGCCTCAGGTATGTCCCCACCTCGCCCCTCGTCCGCGACTACAACGCCGTCGTCGGCTACGCCATGGTCGGCCTCGGCTGCGAGTTCAGCGGCTTCAAGCACGGCATCGGCGCGAGCTATCCGTTCCGCGGGATCAGTTTCAAGAATGTCTCCGCCGACAAACTCATCCAGGATCTCAACACCCTCCGCGTGCCCGGCCTCACCTACCGCAAGATCACCGCACCCGATCCCGCCGGCAAACCCAAGGAAGGCGTCTACGTCGAGGTCTCCAACTGGGACGCCTGGAATCCCACCGAGCTCAGCTTCGCGCTCATGCGTCTCGCCTGCCGCTACGACCCGCCCAACCCCTTCGCCAAACTCGACGCCAAGGACGCCCGCAGCTTCAACATCCACGTCGGCTCGACCGCGTGGTGGAACGCCCTCAAGCGCGACGGCGCCCGCGTGAATCTGGAATCCTTCCTCGCCGACTGGCGCGCGAAGGATCGCATTTACCAGCAGCAGACCCGCCAGTATTGGATCTACAACTGACCCCGGTCCGTCTCTCAACTTTCAACCCCGCCCCTCCCCATGCCCAGACCCGTCACCCTGTTCACCGGCCAATGGGCCGACCTCCCCCTCGAAAAACTCGCGCCCCTCGCCAAAAAAATGGGCTACGACGGCCTCGAGCTCGCCTGCTGGGGCGACCACTTCGACGTCGAGGCCGCCGCCTCGTCCAAAAAATACGTCCACGACAAATGGGCGCTCCTGAAGAGCAACGGCCTCACCTGCTGTGCGATTTCCAACCACCTCGTCGGCCAGGCCATCTGCGACCGCATCGACGAGCGCCACAAGTCCATCCTCCCGCCCGATGTCTGGGGCGACGGCGACCCCGAGGGCGTCCGCAAGCGCGCCGCGCGCAACATGATCACCGCCGCCCGCGCCGCCCGCGCCTTCTTCGACGTGAAGCCCGGCCGCGGCAAGCACGATGACTTCCCCGCCGTCGTCAACGGCTTCACCGGCTCCTCCATCTGGCACTCGATCTACGCATTCCCGTCCACCTCGCAGGCCTACTGGGACGCCGGCTTCGCCGATTTCGGCAAACGCTTCGGCCCCATCCTCGAGGCCTTCGACAAGGCCAACGTCAACTTCGCCCTCGAGGTCCATCCCACCGAGATCGCCTTCGACCTCGCCACCGCCCAGCGCGCCCTCGACGCCGTCAAGGGCCACAAGCGTTTCGGCTTCAACTACGACCCCTCCCACCTCGCGTATCAGGGCGTCGATTACGTGAAGTTCATCCACGCCTTCGGCAACCGAATCTATCACGCCCACATGAAAGACGTCTGGTGGGGCCACGGCGACGGCACCGTCGGCGTCTTCGGCGGACACACCTCCTTCGGCGACGCCCGTCGCGCCTGGGACTTCCGCTCCCTCGGCCACGGTGACGTCAAGTTCGAGGACATCGTCGTCGCGTTGAACGACGTCGGCTACCGCGGCCCGCTCTCCGTCGAGTGGGAAGACGTCCGCATGGACCGCGTCCACGGCGCGACCGAGGCCGCCGCCTTCGTCCGCAAGCTCGACTTCCCCCCGAGCGCCGTCGCCTTCGACGCCGCCTTCGACAAAAAGAACCAGTAATCAGAAGTAGCGAGTAGCGGGTAGTGCGTAGCGAGCATCACGCTTGCGAAACCTCCGGACTACTCGCCACCCGCTACTCACGACTCGCTACTATGAACAGAAAACTCCGCTACGGCATGATCGGCGGCGGCCGCGGTGCCTTCATCGGCGCGATCCACCGCCTCGCCGCGCAAATGGACGGCCAGGCCGAACTCGTCTCGGGCGCTTTCTCCTCCGACGCCGCCCGCTCCAAGGACTCCGGCGCCGACCTGTTTCTTAATCCCGCCCGCGTCTACGGCTCCTACGCGGAGATGGCCGCCGCCGAATCCGCCCGTCCCGCCGGCGACCGCCTCGACTTCATCGTCATTGTCACGCCGAACCACCAGCACTTCCCGCCCTCCAAACTCTTCCTCGAAGCCGGCTTCAACGTCGTCTGCGACAAACCGGTCACCTTCGACCTCAAGGAAGCCAAGGCTCTCCAGAAAATCGTCGCCAAGTCGGGGAAAATTTTCGCCCTCACGCACAACTACACCGGCAACGTCATGGTGAAGCAGGCCCGCGAACTCGTTCGCGCCGGCAAGCTCGGCGCTATCCGCAAGATCGTCGTCGAGTATCCTCAAGGCTGGCTCTCCACCGCTCTCGAACAGACCGGCCAGAAACAGGCGGGCTGGCGCACCGATCCCAAGCGCTCCGGCGCCGCCGGCTGCATTGGCGACATCGGCACCCACGCCGAAAACCTCGCCCGCTACATCACCGGCCTCGGCATCGAGTCCCTCTGCGCCGATCTCACCACCTTCGTCCCCGGCCGCCTTCTCGACGACGACGGCAACATCCTCGTCCGCTACCACGGCGGCGCCAAGGGCGTGCTCCACGCCTCCCAGATCAGCGTCGGCGAGGAGAACAACCTCAACATCCGCGTCTACGGCACCAAGGCCGGCCTCGAATGGAAGCAGGAACACCCCAACCAGCTCGTCGTCAAATACCCTGACAAACCCGCCGAGACCTGGGGCCGTGGCAACGGCTACATCGCTCCCGCCGCCGCCCGCTTCACCCGCACGCCCTCCGGTCACCCCGAAGGTTACCTCGAAGCCTTCGGCAACATCTACAAGGACGTCTTCCGCGCCATCCGCGCCGAAGTCTCCGGCAAAAAACCGCCCAAGGACCTCGACTTCCCTACCATCGCCGACGGCGTCGAAGGCATGGCCTTCATCGAGACCGTCGTGAAGTCCTCCAAGGCCGGCGCGAAGTGGATCAAGTTTCCAAGGGTCTGATCGTTTCATCGCCGAAACCAGGTGCAACGCGCTGTCTCTAACGCGTTGCGGCGCGGCCGACCTCTTCTCACGAGGACGTTGACGCCACCGGTCCTCTTGCCCCAAGGTTATCGCTCCCCTCACGCCATGCGCCAGATTACCCCGTCGGTCCTTCCCTCGTTCCTCAGGCGAAACGCCCCCGCGTTCACCTTCCTGCTGCTCGCGATCACCCTGTGTATCCCGCCGCAGATCCGCGCCGCGTCCACCGCCGAGCGCACCTCGGTCAAGCTCTTCACCATCGGCAACAGCTTCGTCGATTATCCCACCGCGTTTCTTCCCGACATGGCCAAGGCCGGCGGCAAAACCCTCATCCTCGGCAAGGCCAACCTCGGCGGCTGCTCCCTCGAGCGCCACGCCCGTTATCTCGCCCAAGCCGAGGCCAACGACCCGGCCGGCCGCGTCTACAAGGCTTTCGTCGATCCCAAAACCGGCCAGACCCGCGCCGTCACCCTCCCCGAGGCCCTCGCCTCTGAAAAATGGGAGATCGTCACCATCCAGCAATGGAGCCAGCTCAGCTACACGCCCGAGACCTTCCACCCCTACGTGGACCAGCTCATCGCCGCCGTCCGCAAATACGCCCCGCAGGCCGAGATCGTCATCCAGGAAACCTGGGCCTACCGCGAGGATCACCCCTTTTTCCAGAAAAACGACGGCTTCACCCAGCGGAAAATGTATGAGGGTGTCCGCGCCACCTACCACCAGCTCGCCGCCGAGACCGGCTTCCGCGTCATGCCCACCGGCGACGCCATCGAGCTCGCCCGCCAGACCCCGCGCTGGACCTATGCCCCCGACAAGAATTTCGATTTCAAGAATCCCCCCGCCGGACAGGTCCCCAACGAACCCACCAGCCTCAACGCCGGCTGGGCGTGGAAGAAGAACAAGGCCGGCGAGGTAAAGTTCACCCTCGACGCCATCCACCTTAGCAACGCGGGAAAATACCTCGGCGCCGCCGTCTGGTATCAGTTTGTTTTCAACACCGATACCGTCCCCGCCAGCTTCACCCCTCCGGGCATCTCCGCCGATGACGCCGCCGATCTCCGTCAATACGCCGGCGTCGCCATCAAGGCCGAGCGCGCCCGAGAAACTCCGGCGGTCGCCGCCCTGGGCGCAAAGTAAACGCTCACTCCTCCGCCTTCACCGGCACCGTTCCATCGGCGAATTCCGCCGCCAGTCGCTGTCCCTTCCGGACCGCGGCTTTTTTTTGCACGGGTTTACCCGCCTCGTCGCGCATGATCACGAAACCGCGGTTCAGCACCGACGCCGGACTCGCCGCCTGCAACCGCTTCCACAACGACAGCAACCGCTGCGACTCCGACTCCACCCGCCGCTGCGGCGAACGCTCCCGCAGCAACGACCGAACTTCGCTCAGCCGCTGCCGCCGCGCCTGCACCGTCTTGCCCAACGCCGACGCCAGCCGGTTGCTCATGTCGTCCAACTTCAAAAACCCGCGCTCGATCTGCGCCGACGGCGCCAGCAACCGCAGCCGCGATCGCGCATGATCCAACCGCTCGCCCGCCGTCTCCAACGCCGCGCCGACATGGTGGTTCAAATCCTCCGCGAGCCGCGCCGCCTTCTCCAGAGCCGCCACGAAGCCGCTCGAAATCAACTCCGCCGCCGCGCTCGGCGTCTCCGCGCGCACATCCGCCGCAAAGTCGCACAGCGTAAAATCAATCTCGTGCCCCACCGCCGAGATGATCGGCACCTTGCACGCCGCGACCGCACGCACCAGCGGCTCCTCGTTGAACGCCCACAAATCCTCCAGCGACCCGCCCCCGCGCCCGATCACCAGCAGATCAAAAATCCCCAGCCTCTCCGCCTCCGCCAGCATCTCCACCATCTCGGCCGCCGCGCTGTCGCCCTGAACCTTCGCCGGCAAAACAACCACCCGACCGCGCCAGCCGCGCCGGATTAAAATCCTTAGAAAATCCTGCACCGCCGCGCCCGTTGGCGACGTGATGAACCCCACCGTCCGCGGCATCTCGGGAATCGCGATTTTGTTCTCCGTCGCGAACAGCCCCTCGTCGACCAGCTTGCGCTTCAACGCCTCAAACTCCCGCTGCAACCGCCCCACGCCGTCCTCGATGATGACGCGCACGATGAGCTGATAGTTGCCCCGCGCCTCGTAGACGGAAATCTCCCCGTAGACGACCACCTGCATCCCGTCGCGCAGCTTCACGGTTTGCTTCGATGCATCGCCGCGAAACATCACCGCCGAAACCTGCGCCCCCGCGTCCTTCAGCGAAAAATAAAAATGTCCGCTCGCCTGCGCCCGCAGGTTGGAAACCTCCCCGCGCACCCAGCCCGGCCTGATTTCCTTTTCCAGCACCGTTTTCACCCGGCGCGTGAACTCCGTCACGCTCTCCGGACGCGGCCCGCTTCTATCCATGTCTGTCTCGTTGTTCATTTCAGTGCCTTCTATTTTTTGAGCTCAAGCCGCCGGCTGATTTTGACGGATTGCATGTCGTAAAGCCTGCCGTCCACCGCTCTCCTCGGTCAAGCATGCGTCCGACCGCATGGCCGACCACCCTCCCCATTCAGAACTATTTCTATTCGTCAGCCCGTGCGTAAAAACCGGAATCTACGGTTGAATCATTAAAAGGCCTCCACCCCACTTCGATCCACTGGAATGAAGTTAACGATCGTCAAACTCTGTTGCAACGAGGCGAAACGCTGTCCGCTGTATCCGGTGCGGCCGACCAACCGACCATGATTGCCCGTTGTGCTCCGAAACTAGGATGGCTCCTTCTGGCCATCTTGCTGGCCGGTCTTGGTTGGATGTTAATCGCCACCTGCTTCATGGTCTATGATGACGAAGGCTATGTGCTGATCTCGGTCCGTAATTTTTGTGATGGCAGGGGCCTCTACACCGAAGTCTTCAGCCAGTATGGCCCCGCTTTTTATCTGTTCTATAAGCTCATCCATGGGGTCACTGGCATCGTCTACGATCACGAGATCGGAAGACTGCTCACGCTGGGTTATTGGGTCGCCTCGGCCATGGTCGTCGGCCTGCTCACATCACGGCTGACCGCCTCGAGAATCGCCGGCTGGTCGGCCGCCATGCTCGGCTTCGTGGCCCTGGCCCCCAATATCAACGAACCCTTCCATCCCGGAAGCCTGCTGACGTTGATCGGGGTTCTGGCCGCGTGGGCCGGAGCAGAAGGACTGCTGCGCGGCTCCCGTCCGATGGGACTGCTTGTGGGCGCACTCGGCACGTTTGCTCTGCTCATCAAGATCAACGTAGGCCTCTTCATCCTGGCACCTTGGGGCGCATGGTGGTTGCTCAACCTGTCGCCGGGGACCCGCATCAGGCGCGGGGTCCGTTGGGGGATGGGCATGTGCGTGATTGCAGTCCCTCTGGTTTTGATGAGGAAACACCTGTCTGAAGGCTGGGGACTGGGCTTCGCCTGGCTGTTCATGGCGGGCGCCTTGGGCTTTTGGCTGAAGCTAAGCCGTGCGCGCAGTGAAGACTCCCCCCCGACTGGGTGGGGTTGGCCGGCCGTGATTTTTTCGGGCGTTTTCCTGACCGTGGCCGGCATATCGATCCTGGGCACTTCGCCCGCAACGCTGTGGCATGCCGCCGTCATCGCGCCTTTGAGCATGCCCGATACTTACGCCTACGCGGCCGGGACCACGCTCTGGAAAAGCGTGTTGGCGTGGTTCTCCTTTGCTCTCCTCATCTGGATTGGACGGCAGCCGGCCGGAAGCTGGCGCACATCGGTGCTGGTGAGCATTCGAGCCGTAGGCCTGACCCTGTATTTCTGGCAAGTAAAGACCCCGGTCAACGAAGGATCACTCGTCCTATACGCCTTCGATTGGGGGCCCTTGCTGGCCGGCTGGATGCTCACCCCGCTCCTTTCTCAGCATCCTCGTGAAACCCTGGCCCGCCAGTGGTTGGGTTGGTTTTTCTGCTGGCAAATTTTGCAAGCCTACCCGGTGGCTGGATCGCAGGTGGCATGGGGCAGCGTTCTCTGGACTGCCATCGCGACCATCGGCTGCGTGGATCTCTGGCGCTATCTCGCCCCTCGCTGGCGCTGCTCGTCCGTGATCGGCCCGGCCGTCCTTTCAGGAACGGCCCTGATCGCCATGGGCATCACCCTGTTTTGCGCGCGCGCTTGGTGGCTGGATAGTTTGGCCTTGGGCTTTCCGGGCGCCAGCTGGGTGAGGCCCGTTCCGGATATCTCCCGCTCAATCCAAACCCTGAATACCAACATCCAACGCAATGCCGGACTGGTCTTCAGCCTTCCTGGCATGTTCAGCTTCAACCTCTGGAGCGGACACCCCTCGCCAACGAGCGCCAACACCACCCACTGGTTCAGCATGCTCGATGCCCGCCAGCAGTCCGACATCATCAAAGCACTCGAAGCAGATCCCGATGCGGTGATCATCGTCCAGCGGGACTTACTCCAACTCCTCCTGGTCAGGGGCTACCCACCCTCGGGTATGCTTGCCGATTATCTGCGCCATTCCTTCGTGCCCACGATCCGAACCGGCAGTTACGATCTCTGTGTCAAACGGGGCCGCACCATCAAGGCCTACGACACATTCAGAATCGATGGCGATCATTTGGTCGCCTGGGTCACGCATCCCGTTACACCCTGTCCCCTCTCGCTGCGCGATCCCGGCAACCCCGCCCTGCCGGGCATCCTCCTCCCCGAGGCCCGCTGGACGCACGAAAACGGAGATGTCTGGAAAATCGAATCAGTCCTGCCGCCCTCCCTGCGGGCCGGTGCCGGGCATTATCTGTCCGTGAGCTCCCTTGCGGGTGAAATCATTTTCGCAGAAAACACCCTGCCCGTCCGATGACAACCCCCGGCCAACCCGCCATCAAATCGCGCTTCCACGTTTGATTCCGGCGATTTCCCCTTCGTCAGGTTCGGATTTTCCGAGCATCGCTCATGACGTCTTCGCCTGCCGACGCTGATAATACCGCCGGAGAAATTTAACCCCGACCGAGAAGGCCACGAACAGGCTCACCGCCAGAAACGCCATTTTCCCGCGGCCATGCACGAGCGCATCGCCAAACAAAATGAACGCTACCGAATAAAGGCTCACGATCGCCATCGAGACCGCCATGTAGAGCCCGAACGGAATCGCCGTCATCCCGAGCACCAAATTTTGCAACGCATAGGGCGGCCCCGGAGTCACCCGCACCAGCACGAGCAGGCCCAGCCGGTCCTCCGCCGACACCTGCGGCAACGTGTAGCCCATCCAGGCGAGCAGTTTCTCCACCCAGGGCCGCAGGGCATAACGCGCCAGCCAGTAGGAAAACGCCAGGTTCACTGCGATGCTGGCCAGAGCCAGCCCCACTACGGTCGGCGCGCCCAGCTCGGTGCCAAAGACCGGCAGCGCCGACAGGGTGAACGCCGTGAGCGGACACCCGAACGACGGCAGCACCGCCATCGCCGCGAAAAAAGTCACGGGCCCGAGTCCGCGGATGAACTCCAGCCCCCGGTTGAACAACGCCTTCACATCGACGCCCTGCAGCACCAGCAAGGCGACCCCGGCCAGCACCACGCCGACGACCGCCAGCTTGAACAGCAGCGCCGGACTCAAGCGGAAAGACCGTTGCTCGGTGGAAGACATGGCCCCAACGATGTCCTTCCCCGCTCCGCACCGTCAAGCATACGACCAGCGTAAACGCCCCGTCAAAACCTTGGCTGACACTGGGAAAAGGCTTCCGTCCGCCCCTTCTAATCCTAGCCTCCTGCGTAAATCGGCATGAAGCTCTCCATCGTCATCCCCTGCTACAACGAGGTTAAAACCATCCGCAACATCGTGGACCGCGTGCGCAACGCCCCGGTGGCGGACAAGGAGATCATCATCGTGGACGACTGCTCCCGAGACGGCACCCGCGACCTGTTGCGCGCCGAAATTGCCCCGTTGGTAGACAAGATCATCTACCACGAGGTCAACCAGGGAAAAGGCGCCGCCCTCCGCACCGGCTTTGCCGCCACGACCGGCGACGTCGTCATCGTCCAGGACGCCGATCTCGAATACGACCCCAACGAATATCCCAAGCTCCTCCAGCCGATCATCGACGGAAAAGCCGACGTGGTCTTCGGCTCGCGTTTCGCCGGCGGTGAGGCCCACCGCGTGGTCTATTTCTGGCACATGGTGGGCAACAAGGCCCTTACCCTGCTCTCCAACATGATGACCAACCTCAACGTCACCGACATGGAGACGTGCTACAAGGTCTTCAAACGCGAGGTGCTCCAAAAAATCACCATCGAGGAAAACCGCTTCGGGTTCGAACCCGAGATCACCGCCAAGGTTTCCAAGCTCGACGTGGTCATCTACGAGGTCGGCATCAGCTACTACGGTCGAACCTACAAAGAGGGCAAAAAAATCGGCTGGCGCGACGGCTTTCGCGCGCTCTACGCGATCATCAAGTATAACCTGTTCCGGTAATCTACCGCTCTTCCCCAAGCCCGCACCCCATGAAAATACTGATCACCGGCATCTGCGGCTTTGCAGGCTCGGCGATCGCCCGCGCCCTTCTGGCCGGGCGTCCCGGACTTGAACTGATCGGCATCGACAATCTTTCCCGCGAAGGCAGCCACCACAACCTCGCCCCCCTGCGGGCCGCGGGCGTGCGCGTCCTCCATGGCGACCTGCGTTGCCCCTCCGACCTTGATGCCCTGCCTCCCGTGGATGCGGTCATCGATTGCGCCGCCGAGCCCAGCGTGCTCGCCGGCCTCGACTCGGGCAACGGCAGCCGCCGGCTCGTGGAACACAACCTGATCGGCACCCTTCACCTCCTCGAATACTGCAAACGCCACCGGACAGCCCTGATCCTGATCAGCACCAGCCGGGTCTACTCGATCCCACCTCTCTCCGCGCTCCCCCTCGTCGTCCGTCGCGGCGGATTCACACCCGATTTGGAAAAACCGCTGCCAACCGGCGTGAGCGCGGCCGGCGTGGCCGAGACCTTTTCCACCGAACCGCCGGTCTCGCTCTACGGCGCGACCAAGCGGGCCTCGGAAACCATGGCATTGGAATACGGAGACGCCTTCAACTTCCCCGTGTGGATCAACCGCTGCGGCGTGCTTTCCGGAGCAGGCCAGTTCGGCCGGGCCGACCAGGGAATATTCTCCTACTGGATTCGCGAATGGGCCGCCCGCCGCCCCCTGCGTTTCATCGGCTTCAGCGGCGAGGGCCATCAGGTGAGAGACTGTCTCCACCCCGCCGATCTCGCGCCGTTGCTGCTGGCCCAGCTCGATACTCCGTCTGCAAAGGTTCCCCGCACCCTCAACATCGCCGGCGGCACCACCCAGTGCATGTCACTGCGCCAACTCAGTGACTGGTGCAAGGAGCGGCTGGGGCCTCATGAGATCGCGGCCGACCCCAAAGACCGGCCCTACGACCTGCCCTGGGTTGTTCTCGATTGCGCCGCCGCCGAAAAGGCATGGGGATGGCGTCCGCGCACCCCTCTGGTCTCCATTCTGGAAGAGATTGCGACCCACTCCCTCGTCCATCCAAACTGGCCTCGCTAAGCATTCCATGGCTGAAACCGCACAAGACCTTAAATCCATCTACGCACGGCGTTTCGCGGCCACGGCAGCCTATCGCGCGAGCGTCTGGGGACTCCTGTCCCCCTATTTGTCCCGCTGGTTCCCCAAAACGAACCGGGTCGCGCTTGATCTTGGCTGCGGCTACGGCGAGTGGATCAACTCCCTGCAGACTCCGGAACGACACGCCATGGACCTCAATGCGGATGCCCGCAGCCACCTCGCTCCCGGCGTGGTGTTTCACGAACAGGACTGCACCCAGGAATGGCCCCTGCCCGCTGGATCGGTGGATACGGTCGTGACCAGTAATTTTTTCGAGCACCTGCCCAACAAGGACGCTCTCCGCGCCACCCTGCGCCAAGCCCTCCGCACCCTGCGCCCGGGCGGTCGGCTCATCGCCATGGGACCGAATATCCGCTATCTCCCCAGTCGTTACTGGGATTTTCTGGATCATCACGTGGCCCTCACGGAAGCGTCGCTTTCAGAAGCTCTGAACCTGGAGGGTTTCACCATCGTGCGGGCCATCCCGCGCTTCCTGCCCTACACCATGGTGGGCGGACCCCGCTATCCCCTGCTGTTTCTTCGCCTGTATCTGGCCCTGCCGTTCGCATGGCTTCTGTTCGGGCGTCAATTTCTCGTCATCGCCGAAAAACCCGAATCCCGATGATGAATCCCCCGGCAGACAACCGGCCGCTCGACCTGCTCTCGATCATCATTCCCGCGCGTGACGAGGAGGGCTCCATCGCCGCAACCGTCGAACATCTCCATCTGGAACTGCGCCTGCACGCCGTGCCCCATGAGATCGTCGTGGTGGACGACGGATCAAGCGACGGCACCTGGGGCATCCTGTCCGGCCTTCGCGCAAAAATCCCCGAGCTTTCCCCAGTCCAAAACACCGGCCTGCACGGTTTTGGCCGGGCCGTCATCCACGGCCTCAACAACTCCAAGGGCGACGCCGTGGTCATCTTCATGGCCGACGCCTCCGACGACGCCCGCGACGTAGTCGCCTACTGGAAGAAACTCAACGAAGGCTGGGACTGCGTCTTTGGCAGCCGCTTCATCAAGGGCGGCGGCGTGATTGATTACCCGCGCTACAAGCTCCTTCTCAATCGCATCTTCAACACCTTCATCCGCGTCATCTTCAAGCTCTCGCTCAACGACACCACCAACGCGTTCAAGGCCTACCGGCGCACGGTGATAGACGGCGCACGCCCGCTCATCGCGCCGCATTTCAACCTCACCGTGGAGCTCCCGCTGAAGGCCATCGTGCGCGGCTTTACCTGGACGGTGGTGCCCATCACCTGGCGCAACCGCCGCGCCGGCGAGGCCAAGCTCAAGATCAACGAAATGGGCAGCCGCTATTTCTTCATCTGCATGTATGTGTGGCTTGAGAAATATTTCAGCCGCGGCGACTACCGGAAACCAACCGCTTTCCAGGGCGACGCATCATCAGTCACCTCACCTGGTCCCAATGCCTGATCGGCGCCGATGATTTCGTCCTCCGTGTATAGCTGGATGTTGCTCCCCCTTGTGACGGTTGCCGGATTTATAATGCCCGGCTACCTGCTGACCCGGTTGATTCCCAGCGCATCCGTCGCGCTGTCGTCGTTTCTGGGATCAATCCTGGTGCTGTTCTGGATTGTGCTGGGCAATCAACTGCTGGGGGTCCCCCTCGACCTCGTCCACGTGGGCGGCGGCCTCGGCCTGGTTACGCTCGGCCTGTTTTTAGCCGCCCGCAAAAAGCCGGTTGCCGCCGGTAAAACGCCCGGCGCGGGGCAGGAACCGGCCTTGCGCCCGGATCACTTCCTCTATCTCGCCGCCGCCGTACTGGGCCTTGCGAGCATCCTGGTGCGCGCCTCCATCGATCCTCTTTCCGGATACGACAATAACTTCCGATGGAACGGCCTCAGCCTGGAAATGCTCCGGACGCAAAACCTGTCTTATTATCCGGCGGTGAGCTCGGGCGCTTTCGCCCATTACGCATGGACCGATGGCATCGCCCCGCTCGTTTCCAGCCTGAATTTCTGGACTTACTTGGGAACAGGAAGCACGGCCTCCATTCTGACGATCGCACGCCTCGCCTTGGAAGCGGGCCTTTTATTTTTCGGCGTCTTCCAATTCGCCCGCGTTTTGTGGGGAAGCCGTGCGGCCGGGTGGACTGCCATGGGTATGCTCGCAACCAGCTCCCTCGCGCTATGGTCCGTGGCCATGGGACAGGAAGCGGGACTGACCGCGCTTACGCTGGTGGCCATGCTTTATTTTTTGCATACCTACGCGCAGTCCCGC
>FSTE01000329.1_pt1 | contig 13342 bp, 14 predicted proteins | sample 1637071 | NCBI WGS metagenome assembly FSTE01 (sample SAMEA3914818, study PRJEB12502) | metagenome | biome: forest; material: soil | place: Canada | collected 2010-06-26 | depth 0.1 m
CCGCCGCTTCAGGACGGTGCCGACTGGGACCGCTACGAGGCCGCCCGCAAGACATTCCAGGGCAAGTTCGCCAACTCCCAGCCCGGTCCCCGCTACCTCGAAACCGTCTGATCCTCTCAATTCCTCCTCCTACCATGAGCACATTCACAACCCAAGACGGCACCGAAATCTACTACAAAGACTGGGGCACTGGCCCGATCGTCACCTTCAGCCACGGCTGGCCCCTGAGCTCCGACGCCTGGGAAGCCCAGATGTTTCACCTCGCCTCCAACGGCTACCGCGTCATCGCCCACGACCGCCGCGGCCACGGCCGGTCCAGCCAGCCTTGGGATAATAACCACATGGACCAATACGCCGATGACTTCGCCGAGCTCCTCGACAAGCTCGATGTGAAAGACGCCGTCCTCGTCGGACACTCCACCGGCGGCGGCGAAGTCGCCCGATACATCGGCCGCCACGGCACCAAGCGCGTGCGCAAGGCCGTTCTCATGGGCGCCGTGCCGCCCATCATGGTGAAGACCGATAAGAACCCCGGCGGGATCCCTCTCGAAATATTCGACGGTTTTCGCAAGGCCTACCTGGCGGACCGCTCGCAGTTCTTCCTCGATATCGCCAGCGGCCCCTTCTTTGGCTTCAACCGTCCCGGGACCAAGGTCTCTCAGGGACTCATCCAGTCGTGGTGGATGCAAGGCATGTCGTCGGGCCACAAAAATGCCTACGATTCCATCAAGGCGTTTTCGGAAACCGACTTCACCGAGGATCTCAAAAAAATCGACGTGCCCACGTTGATCCTCCACGGCGATGACGACCAGATCGTCCCCATCGCCGACTCGGCCTTGCTCTCCGCCAAGCTCATCCCCAATGCCACGCTCAAAATTTATCCCGGCGGCACCCACGCCCTCGGTGACACGAGCAAAGACCAGGTCAACGCTGACCTGCTGGCCTTCATTAAGGCAGATTGATGGGCGAGCCAACGGGGGCGGGTCGCACGTTTCGAATCCGCCCCCCTTGGTCCGAACCCCACGCCGGACTTGCCCGGTGGCATGAAACCGGCAACGTTGCAGCCATGAGCACCGTGACCGAGATCGAAGTAGCCATCGAGAAACTCAGTCTGGCCGAGCGTTGTGAAATCGCCCGCTGGCTGAGTGATCGTTTGGAATCCGACGAGTCGCCCGAGTTGCTGGCTGCGGTGGACGAAGGTATTCGCTCGCTTGAGCGCGAGGGTGCGCATCCGGTGAGTCGCGAGGAGCTTCAGCAAAAAGTCCGGCAATGGTCTGGCGTGTCGCGCTAACCCCGCAGGCAGAACGGGACCTCGAAGAAGCGATCGCTTTTCTGGCGGCCAAGAGTCCGGCTGCCGCCGAACGACTGGGCCTGGGTTTGGTGGACACGATTTTCGAACTCGAGAACCTGCCACACAAAGGTGCGCCTCTGGTGGCGCGCCCCGGTTACCGACGTGTGCTGCACCGGCCGTGGTATCTGATTTTCTATCGAGTGGCCGAGGCCGCCAGCTGCGTGGAAATCATCCGCATCTGGGATGGTAGGAGAAATCCGAGAAACCTGATTTTCTAGCCACTTGGACGTTTCAACGGCCGCGCCGGACGGGCGGCGTTGACGGCGGGCTTGGCTTTCTTCGTGTCCGCGCTTTCAAAAGACATCCACTCCTGAATCCATCCCCACCATGAGCACCCAGTTCCCCGTCAGCGATCACGTCAAAACCCGCGGCGTCGTCTACTTCGCGCGCCTCGTCGATAAAATCCGCCTCCATGCCGCCGGCAAACTCCCCGCCGACTACGTCACGCACCTCGGCTTCGCCGACAGCACCAGCTTCGACGCGCGGTTTTCCCGTTTCTGGGAACTCGACTACGAGGCCATCAAGGCCCGCACGCTCAAGGGCGGCACCGCCGAGGAAATCTTCGACGATCTCTTCGCCGGGCGCCAGCCGCTCAACGTCGAGCAGGTCTTCGTATGGAATCTCTTTCTTCTCAAGCGCGGCTGGCGCGACAGCGGCACGGCGGGAGTGGTCGCCGAGAAGGCCGCCGCCGGCATCCCCGACCGCGCCGACGTGCAGACCTACGTGGACATGCACGACATCGACGAAGGCCGTCAGCCTCTAGCCACCCTCGGCTGAGTTGCCCGTCGAACATCACAGCCCGCAGCCAAGCCCAATAGGTTTGGCCGCGGGTTGCTTCTTTGTCAGGGGGGCGGTCGGCTACCCGAACCGCGCGCGGAGGGTTTGCAGGGCGCGCAGGGCGGAGGTGGCGTGGGGGCGGAAGCCATCCGACACGCGCGGATCGGCTTCGACGCGTTGCCAGAACTTCACCGCCATGCTCACGGCTTCGGGCCAGAGTTCCAATTCTTGCGGGAGCGGAGCGGAGGGAATGAACTCGGGCGCGGGCGTGGCATCGCCGGGACGCGGCGCCCAGAGCATCGGCAGCATGTCGTAAGTGGGCGCGAGACGCAGCGGCAGATCGAGATCGAGGAAGAACGATAGGTTGCCGAAGTGCATGTCGGTATTCCCGATCAGGCGGCCGAACAGATGGCGCAGTCGCACCGCCCGCAGATCGGACGCACTCAACCAGCCGCGTGCATGCAGGCCGGCGGCGGCGATCGCCCAGTCGTTGGTATCGCCGCCGGTGAAGCCGGCGTCGTGCAATGCGCGCAACGAGACCACGCCACGCCGGCCATACACGCCGATGCGGTCAAAGCGCGGCAGTTCGTAGAAGCGCCGGCTGTCGAAATCGAAGGTCTGCGGATGATACGCTTCGGCGTCGCCGCGCGAGGCGTGGATGAGTACTTCGAGCGCGATCGCTTCGGCCGCGAGGAGGTCGGCCCAGCGGCGGCCGGTGGGCGTGTCGAGCCGGTCGGTGAACTTCACGAGTGCGGCGAGGGTGCCTGTGTCGGCGGGAAGATGCAGCCATGGGGCGAATTTGGGTTGCTCTCCTTCGACCGAGGAGCCGGCCGGTCCGCCTGCGTTGGCTTGTTCGGCCAGGGCGGGATAGCGCTGTGCGCGTGTCTCGGACGTGATAGGGTCCGCAACGATAGCATTGAGCGCGCGAGTGGTGGGGCCGTTGCCCAGCGTGAGATTGCCCGGCAGGTCGTCGCCCCATTCGCGGAGATAGAACAAAGTCTGGTCATCGTTCCAGTCGCGGGGATCCTGGGGCAGGCCGAGACTGCCAGGCAGGCGTCGTGCGACGGAACGTCCGAGGAATCCTTGGGGGCGAAGATCGGAAATGAAGAAGGGAAGGCCGTCGCAAAAACCGGCGTGATCGTGAACCTGATCGGCCCAGTCGGGACGCATGGCGGGGGCTGCCCACTCCAATCGCCAGCCACCGTGCAGTGCGGTCAGGTGTCCCCATTCGCGGGCGATCCCGGTTTGGCTGAGACGGGAAAAGACCTGTGAATCGATCTGCCCCAAGACCGGGCGACGCAGGGCGTAGCGGGTGTTGCGGGTGGTGCCGAGTTGCACAATGGAGGGGCCGAGGCGTCGCAGGGCACGCTGCACGGTGACGCGATCCACTCCTTGCTGTTGGGCCAGTGTCTGGGCACTGGCAGGCCCGGAAGTCTGCAAGCGCAGGCTTAGAAGGGCTGGTTCAAGGAGTGATGGTCTAGGCATCGGATAGCTTAATTATGAACAGATAAAAAAATGTTACTTTAAATTCAAGTTACTTTTTTTAAGCATGTTAAATTAATTCTAATAATAATTATGAACAGATATTTATGATTAATCATGCTTAATTTTACGATCTCACTGATCGATGCTGCTTTAAGCTGCGGCATGCGGCGGACAAGCGTCCGGGCAACAGGGTGCGACCTCTTGATGCCAGTTTTTGACGCGTGTGCGCGTCTCGGCAGGTCACGGAGGAGTTTGCGGCGGCGTTGGTCAAACTTCCGCTCGCGGGCGGAGTTGTTGGCGCGCTTGGTTTCGTCCGACACCGGCGGGCGTCCGCGACGCAGCCTTTGGGAAGGTCACAAAAAGCGGCCAATCCCACGAAGGATTGGCCGCTTGGGCTAAACGAATCGCGGCGATGCGCGGGTCGTGTCAGAGGCGGCCTTCGATCAGGCCGAGGGGAAGCGCCGCGGGCTGCTCGGGGCGGGACTTGATCTCGATGCTCTTGCCGGTCGTGGACGACTTTTCGAAGGAGTGCATGACCTCGAGCGCGTGGTAGGCGAGGGCGCCGCTCGCGCGGTGCTTGCGCTTGCCGTTGCTGAGGATCGCGTAGGCGAGGTCGGCGGCGCCGATGCTGCGCGAGTTCATCAGGTAACGGTGGCTGAAGGCCTGCGGCTGCCATTCCTTGGTGGAGGGCGTCCACAGCTGGATCGGGCCGCCAAAGGTGTTCGGATCGGGGGCCTTGAGCGAACCCTCGGTGCCGTAGATCTCGATGGGGCTGTGGCCGTGCGCATACACGTCGAAGGAGATGGTCACGGTGATGACCGCGCCGGAGTGGAACTCCAGCGAGCCCGAGTAGTGGGTGGGGATATCGACCGGGAGGAGTTTGCCGAACTGCTCCTTGCAGGTGGCGATGCGTTGTTTGAACGCCTTGGTCGTGATCGCGCTCACGCGCTTCACGGGGCCGAGCAGGTGCACGAGCGCGGTGATGTAATACGGGCCCATGTCGAACATGGGGCCGGCGCCGGTCTCGTAGAAGAAGGCGGGATTCGGGTGCCAGCTCTCGGGACCGCGGCTCATCATGAAGGCGGTGCCGCCCACGATCTTGCCGAGCCAGCCGTCGTCGACGAGCTTGCGCGTGGTCTGGAAGCCGCCGCCCATGAAGGTGTCGGGCGCGCAACCGACCAGCAGGCCTTTGGCCGCTGCGAGATCCATGATCTTTTTGCCGTCCTCAAGGCTCACCGCGAGAGGCTTCTCGCTGTGGACGTGCTTGCCGGCTTTGAGCGCGGCGAGACTGATCTTCGCGTGCACGGCGGGGATGGTCAGGTTGATGACCAGCTGCACATCCGGGTTGGCGAGGAGCTCGTCCACCGTCTGGGCCTTGCAGCCGTTTTCCAAGGCCTTGGCCTCGGCGAGTTCGGTCTTGAGGTCCGCGCAGGACACGACCTTGAGCACTTCGAAGAGTTTGGCGCCGTTGAAGTAGGCCTGCGAGATGTTGCCGCAGCCGATGATGCCGATTCCGATTTGTTTAGACATGGTGGGGGAATTATTTGGTGCCCTGGGCGATCTTGTTGGTGGTGAGGTAGCGATAGCTGTCCTTGATGGCCTGCATCATGTCACCCTCAAAGCTGTCGAGCTCGACCGCGATGTATTCGGCGTAACGGACGGCTTTCGAGGCGCCGATGAGATCAACCTGACCCGTGCCGGCTGCGCGGAAGGGAATGGAGTCGCTGACCATGACCTTGCCGCTCTCGGTTGTCGCTTCCTTGAAGGTGGCTTTGTTGGAGACGATGCCGTCTTTGAAATGGAGAGCTTTGCCGCGCGGGCCGATCTCTTGGATGAACGCGGCCGGATCAAGACCGGCGCGGGATACCCAGAAGATGTCGGCTTCGTAGAGAACCGTCTCGGGGGTCTTCTCAAGGAAGATCTGGTAGGCGCGACGACCATCGACCTCGATGAGATCCCAATCGTGATTGTGGTAGCCGACCTGCAAGCCGTGCGGTGCGAGGTTGGCGGCGGCCTCGCAGTAGAGCTCGGCCATGGCCTTCACACCGTCGAGCGAAGTGTAGTGTTCCTGGAATTTTGGAGGGCAGCCGGTGATGAGATACTTGTGGCCCATCATGAGGGCTTCCTCGATGATCGCGTTCTTGTTGTCGCCGATCGCGAGACCGATGTGGGCGGTGGGCGCTTTGAGGCCGAGCTCCTTGAAGAGCTTTGCCGCTTCCTTGGCGGAGTAGCCGGGATATCCGGCCGTCTCGACGCAGCCGAAGCCGGTTTCGGCGATGGTGCGGATGGTGCCGGCGTAGTCGGCTTTCGCGAGGTCGCGGACGCTGTATAACTGAACGGTGATTTGCGGTATCATGGGAGGTTCTGTGGGGGTTGGCTTGTCAAAAGCTACGTGAGGAGCTTGACCGCCCCTACCTTACCAGAAGATATTTCGAATGAGAATTGACTAAAGCTATGAACAGCTGGCGAAATCTACCCCTGCGATTGGCGCGAGTCGGCACGTATACCAGTCCGATGGGCGGATCGCGCAAACCGGCTTCGGTGGAACGGAATGAAGTGCTGTTTGAGATCATCCAGGAGGGCACGGTCTATGGTCTCGAAGGGACGCCTGTCCTGCACGGGGAAGGCAGTGTGTTTTGCCATCCCGGCGGGCAGGTATCGGTTTCCGACTCACCTCCGGAAAGCTACTACAGCTGCCTCGTGGTATGGTTCGAGTGCGAACGGGAAGACTTCCAGTTGGACTGGCCCCGGTGTTTTCAATGGAAGGACCGCAAATCCATGCACGCCTTCGTGGAGGAGATGCTGCAGGCGTTCCACTATGCCGCGATGGATCGGGACGTGATCGGGAACCTGCTCCTGTCGCGTCTCTCATTCGAGTTGGAGCGGTCCCGGTCGCTGGCGCGGACGCAGGCCGTCCTTCCGCAGCTGAGCCTCGCGACCGACTTCATCAACCTGAACTACGCGAAGCCGCTGTCGCTGGACGACGTCGCGAAGGCGGCGGACGTGAGCGTCTCGCATCTGCACATGTTGTTTCGCTCGCATCTCGGCGAGAGCCCGCATCAATACCTGATTCAGAAACGCATGCGCATCGCCGGACACTCGCTGGCCACGGGCAACCTGTCGGTCAAAGTGGTGGCCGCCGAGGTCGGCTATCCGAACGCGGAGAATTTTTGCCGGGCCTTCCGGAAATTCTTTGGACGGTCGGCCTCGGAATACCGGCAGGCGTATTTCCGATAACGCCGAAGAACACGGCGGGAGCTGGCCGCGCGGATCGCGCCCACGCCGGTCTGGCCGCCGGGTATTGGTTACTCCGCGCCCAGCAGTCGTTGGGTCAGGTGCGTATGAAAGGCCGGGAGATCGCGCCAGCGCAGCGCCACCCGGGCGGTGAACGGGCTGGTCTCGTCGCGCACCGTGAAGCCGTCGTCGGTGATGGCGAAGCGCACGGTCTCCGTCTCCACGAAGTCTTCCGCGTAGGCGAGGTAGACCGCCACGCAGTCGAACAGGATGGTCGAGCGCAGCGCGAAATAATCGCAATGCATCCAGGTGACGCGCGGGGCGAACAGGCAGTAGTTCTCGATCAGCGCGCGCATCATCGGGTCTCCGGTGGCGCTCCAGATGCGGTGGTAGTTTTCGCCGTCGAGGATGGCGAAGTTGCAGGTGTCGAGCGGCGTCAGCAACACGTCGATCCACGGCGCGGCCATCACGGTGCGGAACGCGGCCGGGATGAGGCGCACGTTGGTTTCGGCGCTGGCGGGCAGGGCGCCGGTGTAGCCGATATCGAAGCTGCCGAACATGCCCACGAAGCGGCAGCGCGCGGCGATATGCGGTGCGCGCTCGAGCGCCGCGGCGAGGTTAACCGCCGGCCCGATCGCGATGATCGTCACTGGCACGGGCGATTCCTCGATGATGCGGATCATGCGCCCCACGCCGTCCTCGGCGATTTCTCCCGGGTAGGTGGCGAGGCTGTAGTTTTTGATCCAAGGCTCCTGGTTGCGATGGCCGGCATCGGTCTCCCACGCCTGAACGCCGCGGCCGACGGGCACATCGGTGCGTCCGCACACCTCTAGAAAACGCGCCGTGATCGCCGTGCGAAAGTCGATGCTGCCGGCGCCGGTCAAGATGAGCTTTGGCGCGAGTTCGGGACTGCGGAGCAGCTGGGCGAGCGCCCAAGTATCGTCGATGTCGGTGCCGATGTCCGTGTCGAGAATGACCGGAATGGGAGGGCGGGAAGTCATGGGTAGCGGGGAATGAAAGGTCTGCGGAGGGAAAGACATCTTATGAATCACCGTCGTTCATCTGCGGCCAGCGGAAAGGTATCGAGCCACTCGTGTTCCTGGTGGCAACGGATGCGCAGGCTGACCGGGCCGCTGGGCCCGATTTCCAAAACAGCCGAGTGGCTGCCCGGCGATCGCACGGACTCTAGCGCGGAGACATTGAACTGCCGCAGCGGCTGGCCTGTCACCGGGTTGTCGCGCTGCCAGGGGTTGGCCTTGTTCCAAACCAGATCGCCGATGTGCGCGTGCCCGTGCATCACGAGCTTCACGTTGGACGGAAGCGGCAACAAGCGCTCCATCAGGCCGGAAGGTTTTTGCCCGCCGGGAAGCGCGTAGTGGGAAGCGATCACCACCGGGCCGCCGAAATCCGCCATCGCTTGCGACAGCCGTGCGTAGCTTGCGCGATCATGGGGATAACGCTCCGGAGTTCTCCCGCTGACACCGCCATGGGTGGTGAACCAGTCGCCGTCGGGATGCGCGTGGTCGCCCATGAACACCACCAGGCAAGCACCCATCTTCCGGGCGAAAAAGAAGTCGTCCAAGCGTTCCATCGTATGCCAGTTGGGCTCGGTGCGGGCACGTTCCCAGAGCGGATGGCGATCAACGTCGCGGGCCCGTTTAAGATCCACGTCATGATTCCCCAGCAGGTAGCAAACCGGCAGATCAAGACGGGCAAGTTGCCGGATGAAAATATCGGCGACCTGTTCGAGCGCGGCCTCGTCCGGACCGCGCAACGCGTCGCCGAGGCACCACACCGCATCCAGCTTCAGGTTGGTTGCCAGAATGTCGTCCACCGCGGCGGAGAGCGTCGCCAACGCGTGGGCGGGGTCGCTCTGCTGGATGTCCGAAATCACCCAAATCCGGGCGGACATTCCGTGGCAGGGGAGTTGGGGTGACGCCTTCAAATCGAAGTCCGGCATGCGCCGACATTGGTAAGGCGGCGACGGCGATACGCAATGGGGCGTTTGGGCCGGGAATGCCATCTCCCCGTGTTGCGGTTGCGCGAAAATACCACCACGGTCTTGCCAGTTTCAACCCATGACCATTCCCGAAACCACCTCGGCCGAAGCCTTCGAGCGTTATGTCGGCGGGAAGCCGGTGAAGACCGGGCGCGGCAAGGCCTGGCGGGAGCTCAAGGCGACGATCATCGCCCCGGCGCGCGATGTCGACATGGTGCCGTTGCCGGCCGTCAGCGAACCGTTCCTCGCATGGACCGTGTCGGGCGAGGCCGAGTTTCAGGAACGGGAAAACGGCGGGCCTTGGGTGACCCATCGCATCACGAAGGGCTCGATGTTTCTCACGACCGGCGGCGCGCCTTACGATTGCCGCTGGAAGGCGGTGGGGCCGGAGCCGTTTCAAACGATGGTGGTGTTCATCGCGCTGCCGTTGCAGCAACGCGCGCTGGTCGAGGTTCATGGTGCCGAGGCGGAACACATGAGGCTGCGCGATCTCTCGGCGTTCACCGATGAGACGCTGGATTGCTACCTGCAGCAGGTGCGCGACGAGTTGATGCGCAGGCAGGCGAGTCCGCTGCTCGTGCAAGGCCTCGCGCAGTCGATTGCCGTCCACTTGGCCCGCAACTACTCCGAAACCCCGCAGGAGCAGCGTAGCGGCAGTCCGTCGTTGCCCGGTTTCAAGCTGAAGCAGATCACGGACTGGATGGCCGGGCATCTGGCCGACGAATGCAACCTCGACGGCCTCGCGGCGCAGGTGAAGGTGAGCAAGTTTCACTTCCAGCGCCTGTTCAAAAAGGCGACGGGAGTGTCGCCTTCTCGCTATCACCTGAATCTGCGGATGGATGCCGCGCGGCGTCTGCTCCGCGAAACGGAGAAGGGCGTGGTGAATGTTGCGCTGGAGGTGGGTTACGTGAATCCCAGCCACTTCGCGCAGCTCTTCCGCCGCGAAACCGGGCTTTCCCCGAGCGACTACCGCCGGCAGCGCTAAAAAAACAACCAGCCTGTTGACCACAAGATTACACAGATGGGCACAAATGGAGAGCCCTGCATTTAATCCACGGCGGCATCAGCCTCCCCTCCGCGTAACTGCGGAAGCCATTGGCGTGATGTAAAGCGGATCGAACTTTGGGACGAATTGGCAAAAGTTTGGGACGGTAGGGTGTTCGCAGGGTCTCAAAGCGAAGAAACTAAGCCAGCCTTAAGGGTGCTTTGATGGGCGGCTTAAAAGAGCCTTAAGCGGCTTCAACCATGCCCGGAGTGACCGGACATCGCTCACCCAGCCGTTGAGACGCCGGCGGCGGGCGCTGCAGGCGCTGCACACGGCCAGCTTTGTGCGCCAGCGGCCGCCCAGGCGGGCCGTCTTGGTATCGAGCCAGCGAGCGACCGGGGCGGCCGCCATCTCAACCACGTCACCCAGTCCTACCGGCCGGCGCTTGGCGGTGCGGCCTGAAGGCGGCGGGATCTCGACGCCGTTGCGGATGTGGCGGCCGATCTTCATGGGCACTCGTCGTCCACGGCGACTATATCAAACTCGAACTCCATGCGCGCCTCTTGCTGGTAGTAGAAGGTCTCGTCAGGCGTCGAGGCGGCCGCGTAGGAGTAAAGCTGCTCCACGCTTAAATCCAAGGACAGGTCGGCCATGGTGATGGACTCAGTGTCGTCGCTCTCCGGCGTGAGCTCAATCGAGCCGGATGCCAGCAGATACCGCCCGACATTGTTCACCGCGTATTGGCGATAGCAGAGTCTAAAGGGCTTTCCTTTGTGAGGGCAGATGAAGTGCAGGATGGTCTGATCGGCGATGCCCTCGGCCATCAGCGCACCCCAGTTCCACTCCGGACAGATGCCGCCGAGGGTGCGGTTGTAAGCGAGCTCAGTCGGTTCCCCGATAACGCCTTCAAGGCAGGCCTTGGTGTCCGCCAGTTGTTCCTCCAAGGTGCAGGTGCGCGATGCCGAGTTATTACAATACCTCGAAGCGATGGTCAGGCTGCCGATCGTCGTGATGCAGCATTGGAGGTAGTCGAGGACGCGGCGGTAGAGATTCCAGAGATGGAAGGTATCAGCCTGGGTGATGCGGCCGGTGGCATCCACGAACTCCGCCAGCTGAGCGTCGCTAGTGAGTCCCTCGTCGGCCCTCACCGCCTTGAAGGCATCGAGCCCGCTCGTGCCGTGGAACACGTCCTCGATGTCGATCAGCACCTTTGCGAGGTTGCCGAGCTCGGTCGTGGTGGTGTCGTCGGGATCCTCCAGGCTGGTGAGATCGGTGATGACGCCGGCGGCCTTGATCGCGTCCATGTCAGCCGTCTTGAGGCGCCAGCGGCCGCCGCAGGAGGCAAGCAACACGTCGAGGTTGCTCCAGAGTTCATCGCGCTCAGCCTTGAGGATCGGCCGAGAGCCATCGAGGTAGTCCGTGAACGATAACCAAGTGAGCGCCATGGCTAATAGATACCGACCTGATGACCCTTGACGTAAAAGCGCGTGCCGCTGGTGAACGGGTAATCGAAGTAAAAATTAAACAGATCGGTGGCCGCCGGCGCAGTGAGGGAAACTTGATAGCGGAACTTGGTTACCCCGCTTATGTTGATGTTAATCCAGTCACCACTCTTGGGGTTAAAAGGCTGCGAATCGTAGGCGCCGACGATGGCGGGCCTGATTTCATCAACGGTGGGCATCACGCCCGCCGGCGTCACGGTGACATCCAGCGTCGCCGGGTAAAACCGCGTCGCGGCGGAATCATTGATCGGACCGTAGACGCCGAGACCTTGCCGGGTCTGGTTGGTGCCGACCTGGCCGGTGGTGCGCGTTTGGTAGCTGCTCACGAGGATGCGGCCGCGATTCTGGCGGTAGATCGCCACCAGATCGTCTGCCGTGATCTGCTTGGGCGTGCCCATGTCGATCGCGGTGGTGTTGTTGCTCAGATCAATCTCAACGCCCTGGGCGGGCGAACCGATCGCCGTCCAGTTGGCGGCCGTCCCGGAGATGTTGATGGCGTTTCTGGTGGTGGCGATGACGGCAGGCTGCTCGTGCTTGAAGACGACGCGGCCGTCGTAACGCGGGGCGTTGAGAGCATCCCAGAGCATCTTGGCCAAGCCAGTAGGCATCGGCTCGGCGAGAACACTGCTGTCGGCATCGAGAAGGGAATAGAGCTGCGACTGCGCGCTGGTGGCGCGGATGCGGGTGGTGAGCAGCTCGGCACGACGCTCCTTCACGGCGGGATGAGCGGGATCCGGGATGATGTCGTAGACCACCTCGACGGTGAGCTTCTGCACCTGGTGCTTGATATTCTTGTTGTCGATCATCCAGTCGGTGATCGCGCCCTCGATGAGCTCGCGCTCACAGGCGGAATCGAGAGCCTCGGTGGGATCGTCAGGATTATCGACCACGCGGGTGCCTTTGCGGAAGCCGATCAAGGTGACGTAATTTGAGGTCAGGTGCTTCAGCTTCCGCAGCCAGAAGGTGGAGACGGCGCCCCATGCGCTGTCCGTGGTGGTGATGGCCGTGGTGAAGACCAGCGCCGGATCGATCGGGCGAATCTTACACCGTTGTTCGGCGAAGTTGGTGACACTGCCGGCGAGCTGGATCGTGCGCACCAGGGCGTCCTCCTCCAGTCCCGTGGCATCCACCGGCCACGCATCGCGTGCGGTGCCCTGCCAGCCGGCGCCGTTGGTTGTGTTCGTCCAGAGATAGATGAGGACCACCGTGGAGACGCGAATGTCATCTCGGGGCTCCACGCGCACCGAGGTGGCGCGTAGGTAGACGGGGTTGTCGGGCGAGCCTTTGGGCTGAAGGGTGAGCATCGCCGGCTCCAGCGCGGGCTGCTGCACGCAGTTGAATGACGGTGGCGTGGTGCGGTGATCCACCCATGCCTGTGCGTCGGGAATGAACTGCAGCACGCGCTGGATGGCGTCGGCGTCCTTGAGATCGGTGACCTCGTCCCAGGGTAAAGTGTAAGGGATGTTGATCGTGCCCTTCTGCAGCTCCACGCCGCTGGCGATCGCGTAGTCCAGCACCGCCTTGATAAATTCGGTGGCGCTGATCTTCAGCCCGGCATCGTCCTGGCAGAGGATCACACGGCCGCGCGTGGTCGTGGTGAGTGTGGAGAGGGGATCATTCACATCATTCGCCTGGGCAAAATTCTGGAGGTAGTTTCGGCGAGAGAGCAGATCCCAGCCGCCCATGCAGGTATAGACCAGAGCCTCGCTCTGGGTCTCGGCGGCGCGCGCGATGAGGCGGACTTTCCCCTGGAACCAGATGACCGGAGATCCCAGATCGGGAACAAGCCGGAGGACGACGGCCTGGCGAACCGTGAAGAGCACCGGGCCGTCGTAGTCCGGGCCGGTCTGGGTGAGTGTGAGCGTGTCGGCCGCCTGCTGGCCGTAGCGCAGGATGGCGGTGACGCCGAGGGTGGCGAGAGGCACGCCGTTGATTGTCCAGATGGGCATGGCTGGGGCCGGATCAGCCGGACGTGTGGGCGTTGGACTTGGACTGCGACTCCAGTATCC
>FSTE01000290.1_pt1 | contig 13324 bp, 6 predicted proteins | sample 1637071 | NCBI WGS metagenome assembly FSTE01 (sample SAMEA3914818, study PRJEB12502) | metagenome | biome: forest; material: soil | place: Canada | collected 2010-06-26 | depth 0.1 m
AGGCTCGTTGTCGATGAGGCCGGGGACATCGGTGTTGCTGATCTTGGAGCGGTGGTAGCCGATGTGGGTGAGCGCGTGGTGGAGGGTGTGCTGCTTATAAAAGTAACTGAGGAACGGGATCAGCGGCGCGTGCAAGATGTAGCGGTGGAAGAAGAACTCAAAAACGCCGGCGAAGGCGTGAACGATGACGAAGGTCACGACAAACGCGACCCAACCGGCGGCGAGTTGGGCTTTCCAGACGCCGGGGAATATCAGAGCGATCGTGCCGAAGAGGCCGACGAGGGTAACCAGGATCGTCGTGATGAAAATCCAGGGAGAGAATTTCTCTTCGTGTTGGTGGGCGCCCTCGTGAGAATGGTCGGACATGGATTTAGGGACTGGCTCGAGTTGCGGCTGGGAGTGCATGCTTTTCAATGGGGCCTACACCCCATCATTAAAAGAGGCCGACGCCTAGCGTATTCGCAGGTAAGAATTCATCGGCGCGGGTTGGTGTATTGCATTTAAACGGCGGTGCAAAGGACGAACACCGATCACAGGCGGTGACTGGGTTGGTTTACACGTTTTGGGTGTCGGGCTGAAGGGCGCCGCGAAGGATGCGTAGCATCCCGCTTTTATTTGTTTCCGCCGAAGAGGCTTTTGAGGCCCTTCACGGCGCCGGAGGCGGCGTCGCCCGCGCCCGCGCCGATTTGGCCGACGGAGTGGGCGACCGCGCTCACGATGCCGCCGAGGATGTTGGTCACGACTTTGGCCGCGGCTTGGTCCGGTGTGATGCCGCCTTCCTTGGTGCCGAGGTCGGTGATGGTGATCGGAGGCATCGGAAGGGTGGCGGCGGCGGAGCTGACGCCGAGGGTGACCTTGGCATTCTGGAGGCGGAAGCTCTTGACCTCAAACTTGAGGGGTTTGCCCGATTTTGTCGTGGGCAGGTCGGACTTTTCGGCGGGTTTGTCCGTGGGGCCGCCGGTGGCTTTCTCGATGTTTTTAAGGAGGTCGCCGACGTTGCTGCTGATGCCGCTAATGCCGACCTTCGTCTCGTAGACGAACTCGGGGCCATCAATGAGGACCTCCTTGATGACAACGTGGCCGCCGAGGAGGGCGCCGGGGAGGGACAGGGGCGAGACGCTGACATGGACCTTGCCCATGTAAAACGCCTTGTCGCTTTTCCATCCCTCGGGGTTGCCGACGAAGAGGCCGGACATCGTGAAGGAGCCGGTGAAGGGCGAGACGCTGACGCTGTCGAGGGTGACCTTGGTGCCGGTGATCTTGGGTCCGAAGGTGTTGACACCTTTGGTGATGATCGGGCCGAGGGTGAAGGTTAGCACGAGGCCGCCGATCAATACCAAGCCGAAGAGGGCGCCGAGGATAACGAGGAGTTTCTTCATGATGTAAAAGGGTGGCCTGAAACTAACGGAGGGCTGGACGACGGCAAGCCTCCACGTTGTCCGCCATGACGTTGTGATGATCTGTGGCGCAAGGAATGCGCAGCCCTTGCCAACGTGCGGTTGGTATAAATGGGGTTTTGCCTGCATACTCGCCGCGACATGAGTCAGTCCTTCCCAAAACTTACCGCCGACGAAGCCGCTGCATTGATCAACGACCGCGATATGGTGGGCTTCAGCTCGTTCACCGCCGCCGGTGCGCCCAAGGCCATCGGCAAGGCCATCGCCGCCCGGGCGAAGGCCGAGCATGCGGCCGGCCGGCCTTTTAAGATCGGCGTGATCACCGGAGCCTCGACGGGCAAATCGCTCGACGGTGAACTTGCGCGGGCCGAGGCGGTGTATTTTCGCACGCCTTTCCAGTCGGACCCCGATCTGCGCCGGGCGATCAACGCGGGCAAGGTGGAGTTTGTGGACATGCATCTCTCCAGCGTGGCGCAATCGATCCGCACGGGTGTGTTCGGCAAGGTCAACTGGGCGGTGATCGAGGCCTGCGATATTGCGCCCGACGGATCGGTGACGCTGACGTCATCGGTGGGCGTTTCCCCCACGCTGGCTCGCAGCGCCGACCGGGTCATCATCGAGCTCAACCGCACCCATCCGGTGGAGTTGCGCGGCATTCATGACATTTACGAACCGGCGGACCTGCCACATCGCCAGCCGGTGCCGATCCTGCGCGCTTCCGACCGTATCGGGCAGCCGGTTCTGCGCATCGATCCCAAGAAGATCGCCGGCGTGGTGGAGTCGTGTCTCGACGACGAGGTTTCGGCGTTTTCCGAGGTGAGTGACATCACGCGCCGGATCGGCGTGAATGTCGCCGAGTTTCTCGCGTCCGAGCACCGCACCGGACGCCTTCCCAAAGAGTTTCTCCCCGTGCAAAGCGGGGTGGGCGACGTGGCCAACGCCGTGCTCGGGGCGATGGGCGTGCATCCCGACATCCCGCCGTTTGAGATGTATTCCGAGGTGCTGCAGGACTCCGTTTTCGCGCTGATGCGCACGGGCAAGATCCGCTTCGCCAGCAGCGTCGCCATCACCGCCACGAAGGCGCAGCAGCTGGAAATCTACGCCAATCTGGATTTCTACCGACACCGTCTCGTGTTGCGTCCGCAGGAGATCACCAACCACCCCGAGGTGATCCGCCGTCTGGGCGTTATCTCGATCAACACCGCGATCGAGTGTGATATTTTCGGCAACGTGAACAGCACGCACGTCCTCGGACGCAGCCTGATGAACGGCATCGGCGGCTCGGGCGACTTCACGCGCAACGCCGCGCTGTCGATCTTCACCTGCCCGTCCATCCAGAAGGACGGCAAAATCAGCACCATTGTTCCCCAGGTGAGCCACGTCGACCACAACGAGCATTCGGTCAACGTCATCGTCACCGAACAGGGCGTGGCCGATCTTCGCGGCAAATCCCCGCACGAACGCGCGCGGCTCGTCGCGGGAAAATGTGCGCATCCGTCGTTCCGCGACCTGCTGCGCCATTACTGCGAGGCGTCCAAGGACGGCCATACTCCCCATACGCTTGCCCACGCCTTCGCCCTGCACGAGCAATTCTTGCTCACCGGCGATATGCGCGACGCGGTGGTCTGCTGAGGGGCGGAGCAACTTTTACCTTGTCAGCGGCGGTGCGCGCCCCTGCTTTGGCGCGTTCACTCATGGCGTCCAACTATACCGAAGCCTCGATCAAGACCCTTTCCCCGCTTGAGCACATCCGCCTGCGTCCCGGCATGTATATCGGGCGTCTGGGCACCGGCGCCAACGCCGAGGATGGCATCTACGTCCTCATCAAGGAGACCATCGACAACTCCATCGACGAGTTCACGATGGGCTACGGCAAGAAGATCGAGATCGAGCTCACCGACCGCACCGTGCGCGTGCGCGACTACGGGCGCGGCATTCCGTTGGGGAAGCTCATCGACTGCGTCTCGATCATCAACACCGGTGCGAAATACGACAGCGAGACCTTCCAGAAATCCGTCGGCCTGAACGGCGTCGGCCAGAAGGCCGTCAACGCCCTCTCGGTTTATTTCTCCGCCCAGGCCGTCCGCGAAGGCGAGACGCGCATCGTCGAGTTCGAGCAGGGCAAGCTCCGCAAGGACCACAAAACCCACAAGACCACCGAGAAGAACGGCACCATCATCGCCTTCACGCCCGACGAGGCGCTCTTCGGCAAGGATTTTAAGTTCCGCAACGAGTTCATCGAGGAGATGCTCTGGAACTACGCCTACCTCAACCGCGGCCTCACGCTCACCTTCAACGGCAAGGCTTACAAATCCGAGTTCGGCCTCAAGGATCTCCTCACGAAGAAACTCACCGGCGATCCGCTTTACCCGATGGCCCACCTCGAAGCCGAGGACATCGAGGTCGCCCTCACGCACGGCGCCCACTACGGCGAGGAATATTACTCCTTCGTCAACGGCCAGCACACCACGATGGGCGGCACCCACCTCACCGCGTTTCGCGAAGGTCTCGTCGCCACGCTGCGCAATTTTTTCAAGAAGGACTACGACGCCGCCGACGTGCGCCAGTCGATCATCGCCGCCGTTTCGTTGCGCGTGCAGGAACCCGTTTTCGAATCGCAGACCAAGACCAAACTCGGCTCCAACGATCTCGGCCCGAAAGGTCCGACCATCCGCCAGTTCATCGGTGGGTTTCTCTCCCAGCACCTCGACAACTGGCTCCATCGCAACCCCGAGGCCGCCGATGCGATCAAACGCAAGATCGAGGACAGCGAGCGCGAGCGGAAGGAACTTTCCGGCATCCGCAACCTCGCCCGCGAGCGCGCCAAAAAAGCCTCGCTTCACAATCGCAAGCTTCGCGACTGCCGCGTCCATCTCGACTCGAAGGACAAGCGCGCCGAGGACAGCACGTTGTTCATCGTCGAGGGAGACTCCGCCTCCGGTTCGCTCACGTCCTGCCGCGATGTGCAGACGCAGGCCGTCTTCGCGCTGAAGGGAAAGCCGCTCAATACCTTCGGCCTGACGAAAAAAGTCATCTACGAGAACGAGGAATTCCACCTTCTGCAGAGCGCGCTCAACATTGAGGAGGGCATGGAGAACCTGCGCTACAACCGCGTGATCATCGCGACCGACGCCGACGTGGACGGCATGCACATCCGCCTGCTGCTGCTCTCGTTCATCCTTCAGTTTTTCCCCGAGCTTATCACGCAGGGGCACCTTTTCATTTTGGAGACGCCGCTCTTCCGCGTGCGCACCAAGAAGCAGACGATCTACTGCTACTCCGAAGCCGAGAAACAATCCGCGCTCCACAAGCTCGGGCAAAGCTCCGAGATCACGCGCTTCAAGGGTCTCGGCGAAGTGTCGCCGGTCGAGTTCAAGGACTTCATCGGTGAAAACATCCGCGCCGAGAAAGTCACCCTCGACCGCCTGCACGACGTGCAAGGCCTGCTCACGTTCTACATGGGCAAAAACACGCCCGACCGTCAGGACTTCATCATCGGCAACCTTCGGGTCGAAAAAGACCTCGTTGAAGTCTGAGCGGAGACTGACGCGGGTTCCCTCGTCGCCGTCGTTTTTGGTCTGATTCACCTGGCCGTCACCATAGATTTACCCGGCCGTCACAAAACCGGCCCTATGCTGGTGGCTTTCCCTCAGGTGTGTTATTTTTCTGGGGACGATGAAAATCGTCGCCACTCCTTCTGTCCGGCTCGCCAGCCGCATTTTTTGCGCGTTCGCCCTGTCCGTTTGTCTCAACACCGCGCGGGCCACAACGTATTATTGGGATACAAACGGCACATCTGCCGGGCTTGGCAGCGCGACAACTCCTGCGAATTGGAACGGGAGTGCTTTTTGGAACACGGACAGCGCAGGTAGCAACGGTGGCACGGTGACCACTCCTACTTGGACTGGAACTGCGAACAGCGCCATTCTTGCCGGCACGGCGGGGACGATCACTCTGAATACGAGCACAGCTGGTGCAGGGACGGTCACGGTGAATACCAATGGCTACGTGCTCACTTCATCCGCAGCCACCCGTGGGCTCGTGGCGAGCAGTCTCGTTCTCGCGAATAACGTGGGCCTCGAATTGAACACCAACAGCGGCGCTGGAGGATCGGGCACGAGTTCCGTATGGGCCTTGGGCGGCGTTACATTTGGCTCGGGATCTACCTTGACGGTAAGCGGCGGAGCAAGCGCCGCGAATGGGAACACCATCTACCTGAATAGTGCGACCACCATTTCCGGAGGGGCGATTACTTTGGCGGGTAGTGGCGCAGGCGTGACGGGATTTGTCTCAAGCTCCGGGTTGGTGAATCTAAACACAGTGATCACGAACAACAGTTCCACTTCGCTAACGCAGCTCGGAGCCTCAAGCACCGGCAGCCTGACGATGGGGGCGAAAGTTACTGGATCTGCGGGATTGATGTTTGGAGGGAAAAGCGGAACGGCATCGGGAGGCGCGGGCATAATCACTTTGAATGCTGCTAACGACTATAGGGGAGCCACGATTTTCAACGCCGCAGCTGGCGGAGTGATCAAGCTGGGCATCGACAACGCGCTGCCCACCGGCACTGATGTGACGATGGCGGCAAGCGCCAGCAACGGTGGCATTCTGGATATAAACGGACACGACCAGGAAATTGCTTCGCTCACATCTGGTGCGGGTGGCGGCAGCATCACCAACGGTGGCGCAAGCGGCACGAATACATTGAAAATCAGCGGGTCCGCGACCCCGGCAGCATTCGGACTGGCGATCACCGACGGCGCGACGGCCAAGACCGCGCTCACCCGTTCCGGCACCGGCACGACGATTCTCAGCGGCGCGAATACTTATACAGGTGCGACGCTGATCACCGGCGGCACCCTCACGGTCTCCGGTTCGCTCGGCAACACGGCCGTCAGCCTGAGCAACGCTGGCAGCACGCTTTCCAGCGGCGCGAACATCACGAGTGCCATCACCGGCGGCGTCACGGCGGGCGCCGGCACCTTCATCACGCCCGGCGGCGCCGGCACCGTGGGCACGTTTACGCTCGGCAGTCTCACCCTGAACGACGGATCCACCCTGAGCATGGACCTTCTCGGCAATTCCAACTATGACAAGATCGTCACCAGCGGCACGCTCGCGCTCGGTTCGGGCGTCGAGACCATCAACATCGCAGGCTCCGGCTTTTCGGCGGGCAGCTACACGCTGATCTCTGGCTACTCGTCGCTTTCGGGCGGCGTCTTCACGCTCGGTTCGACGCCGGGCAGTTTCACCTACAGCCTTGCCACCGGCGGCACTTCCACCGTCCTCACGGTCGCCGGACTCGGCGGCAGCGGCAACCTTACGTGGAGCGTGAATGGCCTGGCCCCGACCTCGGGCACGGAGGGCGCGGGCACCTGGGCCAACGGCGGCGCCAATTTCTACAACACCGGCACCTCCTCGACCACGACGTGGGACAACACCGCCACTAACAACCTCACCGTCGGCAGCGGCGGCGCGGGCGGCACGCTCACACTCGGCGGCAACGTCCGCGTGGGCGGCGCGCTCACCTTCGCCTCGGTCACTTCGCCCTACACCATCGGCGCGGTCAACGGCACCAATACGCTCACCCTCGCCGGTGGCATTACCGCCAACAACTCGGCTACGATCAACGCGCCGACCGTGCTTGAAGCCTCGCAGACCTGGAGCGTCGCCAACGGCGACACACTGACAGCCAACGGCTCCATCAGCGAAACCGGCGGCGTGCGCACGCTCACCAAGGACGGCGCGGGCACGCTCGTGCTGGCGGGAGCGGGCAATGTCTACACCGGCGGCACGACGGTCATCGGCGGCACCTTGTCCATCTCCAGCGGCAGCTCGGCGGGCACGAGTGCTGCCACCATGACGCTAAACAGCGGCACGACGCTCGCCGGCGCAGGAACGGTCAACGGAGCCACTTCTGTGAACAGCGCCACGATCAACGGCTCCGGCCTTACGCTCACGGGCGCGGTGGCCTTCAACGGCACCGGCAACATTCTCAACGGAACGGTTATCTCGGCCGGCGGCGCCAGTTTGGCCGCGAATACGGATCTCACCGTCAACGGCACGCTCACCGGCACCGGCGCTTCCGTTTCCTTCGCCGTCAACGGAAACAACGCCTCGCTCACGAATCTCGGCACCATCAGTCAGACGGGCGCCGGACGGGTGATTCGTGACAACACCGGCGTGACCGGCCTGGTCATCAATAACGGTAGCGCCACCAATTCCGCTGCGGTCATCCAAACCGCCGACGCCGATGTCATCCAGATGAACAAGGCCGCCGCCAACGTTACGTTCAACAATTACGGCACGCTTACTTCGTTGAATGCTTCGGCCGGCGGATCACAGGCGATTGATTTCAACGCCATCCAGTCTGGCAGCAACATACTCAACAACTACAGCACCGGCCTCGTCCAGGCTTCCGAAGCCGATGCCGTCCGTCCCGGTGTGAATGGTTTTGTCTACAACGACGGCACCATCAAGTCCACGACCAGCTCCGGCAGCAGCAGCGACGGCGTCGACGCGCAGACCAACTCGGGCATCACCATCGTCAACGCCAGCGCCCTCTCGGGTGATACCACGGGCACCGGCCTCATCGAGGGCGCGCGCCATGGCATCACCGGCGGCAACTCCGTCGCCGACGTCAATGGCAACCCCACGGTCGCCAACGGCGCCTTCACCATGAGCATCACCAACAATCTCGGCGGCACGATCCAGGGTGACAACGGCTCCGGCATCAACATCGACGGCCTCAACGCCAACGAGGTCGTCACCATCGTCAACCACGGCGCCATCACCGGCAACGGCATGACCGCCGATGGCGACGGCGTCGACGTGGATGGCATCGTGAACCTCACCAACACCGGCACGATCCATTCGTTGAATTCGTTGAACGACACCAGCGAGGGAGCCACCGTGGGTGGCGGCACGATCACGAACTCTGGCACGATCGAAGGCTCCATCAGCAATTCGACGGGCAACACCGGCACCGGCCGCGGCATCACCATCGCCGGCATCGACAAGTATACCGACACGAACGGTGTCGATCACACGATTCCCGTCCAGGCTCCCTACGCCGCGACCACGATCACCAACCAGGCGGGCGGCTTGATCAAGGGCGACTCCGATTCCGGCATCGCCTTCACCTCGGCGCTTTCCAGCGGCTTCAGTCACACCATCAACAACAACGCCGGCGCCACCATTCAGGGAGGCGGCACCACTGTCGCGGCCATCGTCACGTCGGCGGACAACGTCACCATCAACAACGCCGGCATGATCGACGGCTCCAGCAGCGGCAAGGCGATCACGGGCGGCAGCGGCGGTCTTGTCGTCAACATCACCGGCGCTTCCGCCTCCGTTCTCGGCGACATCACCGGCGTGAACGGCGTTGCCAACACCATGACGATCAGCGCTGGCGCGGGGAACTCGTTCTCCTACGCGGGCACGGTTGCCAACTTCAACACGGTCACCGTGTTCTCCGGCTCGTTTACGCTTAGCGGCCAGCTCACGCTCGCGCTCAACGGTGCTTCGGCGGGTGTCACCGGCGGCTATGGCCAGCTCGTCGTCAACTCGGGTGGGGCGTTGACCCTCGGGAGCGGCAGTCTGATCAGCCTGAGCCTCGGCTTCACCCCGACCATCGGCGAACAGTTCACCGTCATCAACATGGTGGACGGCTCCACCACGATCACCGGCACCTTCGCCAATCTGGCCGAAGGCAGCACCTACACCCAGGACGGGGTTTCATATCTCGTCTCCTACGAGGGCGGCACGGGCAACGACCTCGTGCTCACCGTGACCTCTGCGGCTATACCCGAGCCTGCGACGACGGCGATGATCTTCGCCGGACTGGCCTCCGCAGCCGCCTTGGTGTTGCGCCGCCGTCGTCAGACGCGCGCCTGAGCCGGGCTAGGAAATGTCCGGGGCATGAAAAGCTGGCGTTGACCTCTGGCGGAGAAGTCGTGGGCTTTGCAGTTTCCAACTTCTCCGCCGTCCTCACCGACGGCGGCCCACGCTTACGACTCAACGCTAGATGCCCAAACCCACGCCTTCCTCTGACGACCAGCCCGAGCTTCCCCTCAACGGCAACAAACCGGCTGCATCCGAACCCGCATCGTCCGCCGAGACTCCTGCTGAGCCGGCCGCCCTTGTCACCGCCGAGGCCGAGGCACCCAAGACCAACGATCACGCCCCGCTCGCGCACTCCTACCAGAAGTGGTTCCTGGAATACGCCAGCTACGTCATCCTTGACCGTGCCGTCCCCCACATCGACGACGGCTTGAAGCCCGTTCAGCGCCGCATTCTCCACACGTTTTGGGAGCAGGACGACGGCCGTTTCCACAAGGTCGCCAACATCGTCGGCGCGTGTATGCGTTTCCATCCGCACGGCGACGCCTCCATCGGCGCGGCGCTCGTCGGCATCGCCCAGCGCGGCTACCTCGTCGAGCCGCAGGGCAACTTCGGCAACCTTCTCACCGGCGACGATGCGGCCGCGCCCCGTTACATCGAGGCCCGTCTCACGCCTTTCGCCCGCGAGGTGCTTTTCAACCCGAAGACCACCGCGTGGCAGTCCAGCTACGACGGACGCGCGAAGGAGCCGGTCACGCTTCCGGCCAAGTTCCCCATCGTCCTCCTCGACGGAGCCGAGGGCATCGCGGTCGGCCTCTCGACCAAGATCCTTCCGCATAATTTCAACGATCTCTGCCGCTGCGCGATCAACCACCTCCAGGGGAAACGCTTCAAGCTCGTTCCCGATTTCCCCTCCGGCGGCATCGCCGACTTCGCCGATTACAACGACGGCGAGCGCGGCGGAAAAATCAAAGTCCGCGCCAAGATGGAGACGCGCGGCAAATACCAGATCGCCATCACCGAGCTGCCCTACGGCACCACGACGGTTTCGCTCATCGAGTCGATCCTTGCCGCCAACGCCAAGGGCAAGATCAAGGTCAAGCACGTCGACGATAACACCGCCGACTCCGTCGAGATCCTCGTCCACCTCCCGCAGGGCGCCGACGCCGACCAGGTGATGAACCAGCTTTACGTGTTCACCGACTGCCAGGTGTCCATCTCGCCCGCCGCCTGCGTCATCGACACTATCGACGGCCAGGACAAGCCCGTCTTCCTCGGCGTCTCCGAAATCCTGCGTCGCTCCGTGGACAAGACCGTGCAGCTCCTCAAGCAGGAACTCGACATCAAGCTCGGCGAACTCGATCAACAGTGGCATTGGGATTCGTTGGAGCGCATCTTCATCGAGGAACGCATCTACCGCCGCATCGAGCAGTCGAAGACATGGGAGAGCGTGCTCGCCGAAATTCACGAAGGCCTGAAGCCCTTCGTCAAAAAACTCCGCCGCGCGATCACCGACGAGGACGTCACGCGCCTGACCGAGATCCGCATCAAGCGCATCTCCGCCTACAATCGTTTCAAGGCCGACGAGGCCATCAAGGCCATTGAGGACGAGATCAAGACGGTGAAGAACGACCTCGCGCACCTCACGGAATACGCGATCAAGTGGTTCGAGACGCTCCAAGAAAAATACGGCAAGGGCCGCAAGCGCCGCACGACCTGCGACGAGGTCGAGCAGATCAGCGCGTCCGCCGTCGTCTCCGCGAACCAGCGTCTCTACGTCAACCGCGAGGAAGGTTTCATCGGCCTCAACTGGCGCCAGCACGAGTTCGTCGTTGAGTGCACCATTCTGGACGACGTCGTTGCCTTCATGGGCGACGCGACGTGCAAGATGGTCAAGGTCGCCGACAAGGTTTTCATGGGAAAAAATATTCAGCATGTCCACATTGTGCCGAAGGATGGCGACGATCGTTTCTACACGGTGATCACCCAGGACAAGGAAAGCGGCAAGGCCTTCGCCAAGCGTTTCCAACTCGGCGGCATGACGCGCGAAAAACTCTACAACCTCGCCGCGAGCGACGGCTCGAAACTGGTGTTCTTCGACGAGACGAAGAATCAGGAGGCGATGCCGGCCAAGGTCCGCGTGCAGTTGAGCGGACGCTGCTCGGCGCGCATCAAGGACTTCGAGTTCGACCTGTCCGAGCTCACCATCGGCAGCCGCGGCGCGAAGGGTCTTACCGTCACCCAGTATCCGGTCAAGGAAGTCACCCGCGCCTGACGACGGTCGGCGGCGGGAGGACTTTCTTGAGGGCGTCAAACCAGCTGGCAGCCATTTTTTCGGCGCCTTGGGCGTTGGGGTGGACGTGGTCGCCGATGGTGTCGGTCTGCCAGACGAAGCCGTCGGCCTGATTCACAAGAATTACCGGCGAGGCGGTGGATTTGAGTTCGGTCGCCAAGCCGGCCAGCGCCTGATTGTAGGCGGGGATGTAGGAATATTTCGGGAGTTTTCCGCTGGGGATGACCTGCCCGAGCAAGATAACGACCTTGGGATTGATCGCGCGGGCCGTGGTGATGATGGCACGGGTGTCCTTGATCATGCCGGGGATTGGCTGCTCCTCGACCGAGTGATTGTGGCCGGCGTGAATGAGGATGATGTCGGCCGGGTTTTTCCGGTAGAGCGCATCGAACTGGGCGCGGAGGAAGGCGACGTTTTGGCCGGCGTAACCTTCGTGGGGGAGCACGCCGAGCGGGGAGTTCTTGACCGGATGCGTGGTCTTGGAGCCGACGTAGGCGACGTTGTAGCCGGCCGCACGGAGTTTTTCCATGAGCGGATACCGATAGACGAAAAACGTGTCGCCGCCCTCGGTGATCGAGTCGCCGAGCGGCATGATCGTGACGGGCTTGCCGGCCTGCGGCGTTGGGTCGGCGGCGCGGGTGGCGGGGAGAAGCAAGCCGATGAAGGCGGCCAGGAGGATAAGCGGTTTCATCGGCTTGCTGGGTTATGGTTAGTAGGCGCGCACTTCGTAGACGCGGGCGGTCGGAGCGCCGTGAGTGGCGAGGACTTCGAGCTCCAGTTTTTTGCCGGTGACGGGCGCGGCAAGGGTGTGGATGCGTTTGCGCAGGTAGTTGTCGGAGACCTCGGCGATCACCTTGCCGTCGAGGAGAAGGCGGTAGGACTTCACGGTCTCGGGCTGGGCGGCGCGCGGAGCGGACTTGTTCGTGTGGTGATCGCTCATCGAGAGGACGAGTTCCTTTTCGAAGTTGGTGTCGAAGGTGACGTGGACTTCGCGAATCTCGGCGGGCGCGGGCAATTCGAAGGCGAGCGTGGCGGGGAGCGCGGCGGATTCCCAACGGTGGACGGAGTCGGAGGACCAGGAGCCGAAGGAAGCCTTCAGGTCGCGGGTGATGCCATCGGTGACGTTGGCAGCGGGTTGCGCGGCGGAGGACGCGGTGACGGTGGCCGTGCGGGCGAGGTCGGCGGCGTCGGCGTTGGGCAAGTTGAGGAGGTAGGCGTCATCTCGCAGGAGAGCCTGCTGGAGGGCGGAGACATTTTCCTTGGTGGCGAGCTGGCGGATGTCGTTGCCCGATGCGGTGCGCCAGAGGGCGGCGGCGGTGCCGATTGCCTGGCCGCCGACGGCGCAAGTGGCCATCACGCGGGTGCTGGCGAAGGCGACGTGGGTGGCGGAGATGTTGCGGCCGGCGAAGAAGAGGTTGGCGACGTTGCGCGAGTGGTAGCTGCCGAGCGGGATCGAGTAGAGGTGCTTGATGTGCGTGGGCGTGAAGGGCGGTTCGTGAGGCACGTCGACACCGGAAGGCGGATGCAGGTCAATGGCCCAGCCGCCGTAAGCGACCTGGTCTTCGAAGACACGGCCGCCGAGGACGTCCTGTTCCTTGAGGACGTGCGGTCCGAGGAAGCGGCGCGTCTCGCGTTTGCCGGGGATGGCGCCGACCCAGTCGAGCGCCCAGTGGGCGGAGTTAGGATGGTCGCCGGAGTTTTTGACGTAGTCCCATACGCCGAGGGCGATGCGGAGGAGTTCGTGGCGGATGGTTTCGTTATCCTTGAGAGTGTTGATCTGACCGCCCCATTC
>FSTE01000125.1_pt1 | contig 13260 bp, 12 predicted proteins | sample 1637071 | NCBI WGS metagenome assembly FSTE01 (sample SAMEA3914818, study PRJEB12502) | metagenome | biome: forest; material: soil | place: Canada | collected 2010-06-26 | depth 0.1 m
CTTCCAGACCAACGAAGCCGTCTACTACAACTGACGCGCTTCACTCCGCCTCCGGCCACGTCGCCTTCGTATAAGCGCCGACCTCCTCGATCACCGCGCGCATCAGTTCCGACCCCTCTCCGCGCCACAGTACGCCCATTCCCACCGGCGCAAAACCCTCAAGCGGCAGCACGCGCAACTCCCGCGGATGCCCCACGCGCGCCTTTGCCACGCTCACGCCGATGCCGTCGCCATTCGCGACGTAGCGCCCGATGAGATCGACCGACGTCGCCTCGATCCCCTGCGGCCACACCACGCCTCGCCGCTTCAACTCACGCTGAAACGCCCTCGCCACCACCGTCGTTGACGGCAGGCAGATCAACGTCTCGGTCACGCGCTTTTGCGCCCACAGTTCTTTCGCCGAACGCAGCTTCGACTTACGCGGCACCAGCAGCACCAGCGGCATGTTCGTCAGCCGCATCTGCCGCAACCGCGCCGGCGGCTTCGTGTCGACCACCGTGAAAACCACGTCGAGCTCCCCATCACGCAGCCACGTTTCCAGCTCCGACGAAAACCCCGTCCGCAGGCTGAACCGCAGACCCGGAAACCGCGCCTTCAGCCGCTTCATCACCGCCGGGATGTGCTCGCGCAGCACCAACTCCGAACCGCCGATGCGCAGCTCCGGCGTCGCCAGATTGCGAATATCCGCCGCGACCACCTCCAGGTTTTCAAAAAACGGCTGCACATGCGCGAACAACCGCTCCCCCGCCGTCGTGAGCCGGAACGGACTCCGCTCAAAAAGTTTCGCGCCCAGTTCTTCCTCTAGCTTCCCCATCTGCCCGCTCACGGCCGGCTGCTGGATGCCGTAGGGAATGCGCCGCACCGCCGCGCTGATCCCGCCGTGCTTCGCCACATAGTAAAACAATTCGAGGTGGTGGACATTCATCGCGACCCCGCGATCAAGCCCCCGCGCCACCCGCCGCGCAATGCCGTTTCCGAGCCTCCCGCGCCCCATCACTGAAACCGATAGGCCTCATCAGGTTTATCAAATAACGCCGCCGCAGTGATCTCGGTTAATCTGGTGATGCACCGGCCAACGCCGGTTTCAACCCACCGCCAACATGATCTTCCCGCTCCTCAGCATCGCGCTGCAAAGCCTCTCCATCATCGCCCTCGCCGACTTCGCCTCCGGCCTCATCCACTGGGCCGAGGACGCCTACTTCACCGAAGATACGCCCATGCTCGGCCGCCTCCTGATCCGCCCCAACATCATCCACCACCACTACCCGCGCTTCTTCACCCGCTACACCTGGCTCCAAAGCTCCTGGGATCTCCTCGTCCTCGGCGCCGTCGTGCTCGCCGGCGCGTGGGCGTTCAACATCCTCACCTGGCAGGTCTGGCTCTTCGTCGCCGTCAGCGTGAACGCCAACGAAATCCACAAATGGTCGCACCGCACCCGCAAGGAAAACGGCGTCATCATCTCCAAGCTCCAAGACTGGCGCATCCTCCAGACGCCGCACCAACACGCCCTTCACCACACCGACCCGAAAAACACCCACTACTGCCCCGTCACCAACATCGTTAATCCCGTCCTCGAAAAACTCCGATTCTGGACCGGCCTCGAATGGCTCGTCTGGCGCCTCACCGGCGTCCGCCACAAACAGGATACGTCCGTCCGCGGCCAAGGCCCCGGCCCCGTCTGGCTCGCCGAATACCGCCCCGTCGTCCAAATCCCCGCGCCCGCCAAAACCATTCCCACTCCCACCGCCAAAGTCTGCTGTGGCAACTGCGCCCAATGTCGCCACCACCACGCCAAAGCGATTGCCTCATGAGATCCTCACCGACAGCGTGCGCCGATGTTCAGCTCCTTGGTTTTCATTTTAGTCTACGGCGCGATCTTCTTCTCATTCATCATCGGCGGCGCGCTCTGGCGCCGCCGCAGTCGCAAAGACCGCGCACCCTTTCCCGACAACGCCAAACTCCTGCGCGGCTCCGGTGAAAGCCTTCGCCGAAAACTCATCGCCCTCGACGAAAAGAGCACCTTCGAAATCCTCATCGCCTTTGGCATTCCCCCTCTCGTCGGCGCCGCCTTGGCCTGGGTCGCGGTTCACTTATCCGGCTCCACTCAACTCACCGCCTTCGTCATCGCTCTGCTCGGTCTCATCGCCAGCCTCATCTTTGTCACCCGCCGCCTCGTTGCCGGCATTGATACTTGGCGCAACGTCAACCTCGGCTACTTCGGCGAACGCATCGTCGGCGAAGCCCTTGAACCGCTCAAGGCCGCCGGCTTCCGCGTCTTCCACGACGTCCCCGCCGGCGACGAAAAAGCGCCCTTCAACCTCGACCACGTCATCGTCGGCCCCTCCGGCGTCTTCGCCATCGAGACCAAAACCCGCCGCAAAGGCCGCGCCCGCTCCGGCTTCGCCGAACACGAAATCATCTACGACGGCCAGGTTCTCGCCTACCCGTGGGGCGAAGACCGCCACGGCCTCGACCAAGCCCTCCGCCAAGCCCGCTGGCTCCAGACGTGGCTCGGCCAACTCCTCGGCGCCGACATCGCCGTCCAACCCATCCTTACATTCCCCGGCTGGATGGTCATCACCCGCGCACGTGGCGCCGTGACCGTGCTCAACCCCAAACAAATCCCCTCCGCCGTCGCCCTGCGCGGCGCGCCTTTGCTCGACGCCGACCAAATCGACCTCATCGCCCGCCAACTCGAAGCCCGCTGCCGCGACGTCGAATTCTAAAATCATCCGTCCATGACCGTCGCCGAAAAACAAATCCAACTCATCGAGGACTTCGCCATCATCGAGGATCGACAAGAACGCCTTGCCGCCGTCGTCGCCCACGCCCGCCGACGCCCTCCGCTCCCCGCCGACGAAAAAACCGACGCCCACCGCGTCCCCGGCTGCATCTCCTCCGTCTGGCTCCTCGCCACGCACACCGACGGACGCCTCCGCCTCCGTTACGACGCCGAGTCTCCGTTGGTCAAAGGCCTGGTCGGCCTCCTCGTCGAACTCTACGACAACGCCCCTCCCGCCGAAGTGATCGCCACCGAACCGGTGATCCTCTCCGACCTCGGCCTCCTCCAAGACCTCACCCCCACCCGCCAAAATGGCCTCACCGCCGTCCGCGCAAGAATCAAGTCCCTGGCCTCCCCAAAGTAGACGCGGCATCTTGCCGCGCCCCCCTGCGATTCGTTCTCGTTCTCGTTCTTCTTTCTCTTTCTCGTTCTCCCTCCGAATCCCAGCGGCATCAGCCGCGCCTCCGCCTAAACGCGAAGGCCACTCGCCCCGCCACCGCGGGGTTGGCCGAAACCGCTCCCAGAGAATCGCCCCATTGGGCGATTCCATAAGTGGTTAAAAACTCCGAATTCCGTCTCCGAATCCTTCGCAGCCCTCAGATGCTCCACGACGCCCACAACCACCTCCAGGACGACACGCTCGCCCCGCACCTCGACCGCATCGCCGCGTCATGGGACCCCGCCCGCTTCGGTTTCATGGTCGTCAACGGCACCTGCGAAGCCGACTGGACCCGCGTCACCGCCCTCGCCCAACGCTACCCCTTTGTCCGCCCCAGTTACGGCCTCCACCCCTGGGACGCCGGCGACCGTTCCCCTGACTGGTTCGACGTCCTCAAAACCCACCTCGACGCCAACCCGCGCGCCGCGGTCGGCGAAATCGGCATCGACCGCTGGATAATCGACAGCGCCCGTCCCGACGACCCGCGCCTCGCCGGCCAGCGCCGCGCCCCGCTCCCCGAGCAAGGCGAAATTTTCCTAAAACAACTCGCCCTCGCCTGCACCGAAAACCGCCCCGTCACCATCCACTGCCTCCAAGCCTGGGGTGCCCTCTCCGAAATCATCGCCCGCGTAAACGTCCCCGAACACGGTTTTCTTCTCCACGCCTACGGAGGCCCCGCCGAACTCGTTTCAACGTTCGCCAAACGCGGCGCCTATTTCTCCTTCAACGGCGGCTTCCTCGACCCGCGTAAGGAAAAGCAACAAGCCGCCTTCAAAGCCGTCCCCCTCGACCGCCTGCTCGTTGAAACCGACGCCCCTGCGATGATCCCGCCGCAGCTCTGGCGCACCCACAAGCTCCCGCCCGCCCCCGACGGTTCCGCCGTGAACCACCCCGGCAACATCGAGTCCGCCTACATCGGCCTGGCGTCACTCCTTGGTATCCCCGTCGCCGAACTCACCGCCCAAGTAGACACCAACTTCCACCGCTTCTTCGGTCCCTGAGATTATTAGCGAGCCAGCAGCACCCCTACGACCTCCTGCGCCGCCGCCAGTCCGAAAGCGCCCGTGATCCACACCGCCGACCCGAAGCCCGTCGCACAATCGATCCGCAGGTTATCGCCCGGCTCGCGCTCGCTGGAACACGTCCCATCCGCCCGCGGATAAATCGGCGCCTCGATCGACCAGATACAACGCACGCCGAAGATCACGTCCTCGCCGTGCTCAAACGCATAGTCGCGTCGCAGTTTTTTCCTCACCTGCCGGAGCAACTCGTCACTGAAAGCCTCCCCCAGATCACCGATACGGATTTTCGTCGTGTCCCGTTTTCCGCCCGCCGAGCCCACTGTCACGCAGCCCATTCCAAGCCGCACCGCCTCGCCAATGAGATGGACCTTGTTGCTCATGCGGTCGATCGCATCGACCACGCAGTCGAAGCCCGGCGCGAGCAGTTCCTTCACCGTCCCCTCCGTCGAAAACGCATGCACCGTCGTTACGCGGCACGCCGGGTTGATCAACTTCACGCGCTCCGCCAGCACCTCGATTTTCGGACGCCCGATTTGCCCGTCGAGCGCGGGCAACTGGCGGTTCACGTTGGTCACGCACACGTCGTCGAGATCGATCAGCGTCAGCGCCCCCACTCCACTCCGCGCAAGCGCCTCCACCGTCCAAGAGCCAACTCCGCCCACGCCGACAACCGCGACATGCGCAATCCGCAACCGTTCGAGCGCAGTCGCGCCCAATAGACGACTCACCCCGCCAAAACGATCCTGATAATCGGATTCCATGACGCCGCGTTCCGTTCCTCTCAGCTTTTGGCGACAAACGCCTCCAGCGCCTCGCGCGTGATCGCATAACGCGCCGCGCACCGCGGACACCGGATCTCGATCCTCTCATCCTCGCAGAAAAGCCCCTCGGCATCCTGCTTAAAAACCGGCGCGAGCACCTGCAGCATGCGCGCCTGGTTGCACCCGCAATGCCAGCGATGAATGCGCTTCTCGAGCAGCCCCAGCTCTTCAGTCGTATCGAACGCCTTCACTTGCTCCACGGTGAGCGCCTCGAACCAAGCCTCGTCGTAGTCCGGATGCGCCGCCACGAGCGCAAACTCCTCCTCGCCCGTCTGAAAATACCGCGCCGGCCGCTGTTCGCTCTGCCGGTAATAAGCCTCGACCGCGACCATGGGGTCACCGCCGGTAAACTCCACCGAGCTGCGCCGCTTTGGCTGCGTGCCCTGGATGACATCGGTGAAAAACAAATTATTGGGCATCTCCTTCACATTCTCCGTGAAAACCCGGCCAGCCACGGAACCATCGGCATTGTCACCGGTGAGGAACACGTTCACGAGCGGATCCTGGAAATTGATCGTCCACGCCGTCAGCTCATTGTGAGGACGCGACGCCGAGTGCAGGACAAACGCCGCCAGAGCCCGTTTGAACAACGCATCGTTCTCGGGCGTAACCTTCAGCCCCTGATCGGAAAGATGCAGGTAGTAATCCACGTAGAGCTGCGAAAAATCCGCCTTCGCCACGAGCACATTGCGCTTGCGCACAAACGATGAGGTCACTTCCAGGCCGGAGTTCGCTGAATTGACGGGAGTTGAATTTGGCATGCCTCCAACGTTGCCCAAAGCCGCGAGATGTAAAGCGACCGTAGAACTCAGTGCGCCGCCGTCGCCTTCACCAGCTTGTCGATCTTTGGCTTTATGACCGCGCGGCAATAGCCCGCGTGCGGATTGTTGCGGAAATAATCCTGATGATACGCCTCGGCCTCGTAGAACTTTCCGAGCGGCGCGATCTGCGTGACAATCTTCCCGCCCCAGCCCGGATTCGCGCGCGCCAACGACGCCTCGGCAGCCTTCTTCTGCGCCTCATCCGCATAAAAGATCGCCGAGCGATACTGCGTGCCCGCATCCGCACCCTGTCGGTTAAGCGTGGTCGGATCGTGAATCTTCCAGAAATAATCCAGCAGCGCCTCCAACGACACCTGCGCCGGATCAAAGTCTATGCGCACGACCTCCGCATGACCCGTGTCTCCAGAGCACACCTGCTCGTAGGTGGGATTGTCCACATCGCCGCCGACGTAGCCGCTTACCACCGCCTGCACGCCGGGCAACAGTTCATACGCGGCCTCGGTGCACCAAAAGCACCCGCCGCCGACCACCAGTGATTCCGTTTTCATAAAAATCTTTTGAGACGAAAATGACCTAGCGGACAATAATCGTCTTCGGCGCGTCCGCCACCGTCTCGATCAAAAAGCCGCCTTCCACCTCACGATGCAATTTTGCCACCGCCTCCTCGCGGGTGGTCGCACCGATCACCTGATACGTGCATACATCCACCCGTGCCCGCTCACGACGCGCCATCACATCCGACCAGCGGAAACGAAGCGCCGTCATCCAGCCCTTCATGTCGGGCGGCGGCACAAACGCGCGCGCCTCGTCCATGTCCCATAAAATTGAAAAGACATAACTGAGCCGCCCCTCGCGCAGAAACTCGTAGCCGGAGAACGGCAGTGTGAAACGCCCGACGCGCACAGGCGCCACGTCGAAACGCCCGACGAACCGGCTGCCGATCATGGGCAGGCATATCTCGGGATTGTGCATCGACGGCATGAAGCGGGCCTTCTGCCCGGTGCGCCACTCGATGAAGTAGGCGGAGCGCGGGCTTCCGTCCGGTGTTTTCCAGGAAGCCGCCGCATAATCATCCGCCCGCAAAGCGTCCAGACCGACCGGCCCCAGTTTATCTTCGTGGAAACCGTCCGCATGAACCGGCCAGTCCACCCGCCACTCCGACTGCATCGCCAGTGTTTTGGTTTTCACGCCATACCAGTGTCTCGCGGATAACTCGACCAACGCCACAATCACCAGCGCCGTAACCGCCCAGGCCAGCTTGGCCTTGCCCACGCGGGGGGCCTGCGCCCAATTGCCGCTTGAAGAAGGTTCAAGGAACGCCGCCCTGCCGCCCCACCGCCAACCCAATCCGCCCACCACCAGCAGGGTGCAGATCAAGGCCAGATAACCTGCTGGATCATGCCACGCATGAAGCCGAGCTTCACCGCCCGTATGCGCAGCGCACGTCAGAAGTCCCACGCGGAAAAGATTCCCCAACACGGCGGTCACCACCGAAAGTCCCAGCAACGCGAACCGACGCCCCCAGCCGAGCCAGGCCGCTTCACCCACAAACAGGGCGATCATGATCGAAGCCTGCAACGAACGCATTCCTCCGCAGGCCTCGTCAACGCCCACGGTGCCACCGGGGATTTGAATGACCGTGCCGTCCGCCAACGAAGGCACGCCGGCGATATTCAAAATCTCCACCGTGATCGTGGTCAGCAATTCGCGCAGCGGCAAAACCACGGCGTTCTCCACCGCGCTCGGCCATGGCAGACCAGTCAACACCAGCGCGACCGGCACGGCCAGCGCGCGCACCGCCTTGGCTCCGCCGATCAAGGCCGTTGCACTCAACGCGAAGAGGACAAACATCACCCCAAGAGCCCACAACGCCGTCGGCAAAAGCGGATAGGCGCCCAGTAGCAGGCGCACGACCAACACCCCCCCGCCCAAGCCGGCCAGACCAAGCCAGGCATACCAAGGCAATCTCCCCGTTTGCAGCGACGCCACGGCCGCACGCCGTTCCCAAAGCAGCCAGCCGATCAACCAAGGCAACGCCCATCCATGCCCCAAATCAGGGGACTCGTTCCAAGCGGAGGCAAACGGCAGCCCAATGACAATAAGGGCAAGGAGAACGACGGCCGCATAATAAAACGCCGGCACGTCGCCCCGAGAGGACCGTGATTCCCCCGCCCCGCTCACTGTTTGCCGGCTCCCTTGGCGGGCGCAGGCTCGGTTGCACCTGTAAGACGGCGTATTTCTTCCTCTTGTTGCTCAATCTGCTCAGCTCGTTTTTTGGCAAGTTCGGCCAGTTGAACCTCCTCCTTCAGAGCCCGGGAGGGACGAGGCAGGGCAAGCTGTTCGCGCGCCTCCTTGGCCCGGCCTCCCTGGGCGTAAATGAAGGCGAGGTAGGGAGCGCGGGCTGGATCGCGTCGATCCTCTGGTTTGAGTTTGTCTACAATGGCAAGGGCATCTGCGTTGCGCCCGATCTGGGTGTAGCCCAGCGCGCAGGTGGTGGCGTAGTGGGGATTGCCCGATTCGTTCAGGTAGAGCTGCTCGGCGGCGACCTTGGATTGGTTCCAAGTATCCGTGGGAGCAACCAGCATGTCCATTAGAGCCCAATCGTGGGTCAGGCGATTGACGCCTCCCTGCTGACCGTGCCAAAGGGAAAAAATCTTAAGCAAGCCTGGCCCGTTTTGCAACTGGGTGTAACCCTGCACCAAAGCTTCGTGAGCCCAAGTCTGCCCGGGAAAATTTTCAGCGGTCGCCAAAAGAGTAGCCTCTGTTTCCGGCAGCCATCCCCACGTCATCGCCAGTTTGTAGAGCATACGCAGGCCAAAGATATTGGTTCTACTCTGATCGACCGCCTGCTTCCAGTGCACCAAACGCGCATTCTTCCCCTCGATCTCACCCACGCTGCGTGATTCCATTGCCAGACGCAGGACCCCGTCAGGCACCGGCCCAAGTGCACCTTGCCGGAGCAACTCACCCACACCGGGCCAATCCTTTTGCGCCATGGCCAGCTCCAGCCGGACAGCCTTCATAAGAAACGTGTCTCGCGCCTCAGGAGACAGACTTCCCATTATATCACTGGCTCGAACAAACTGCTGTTGGATGATAAGCCAACGGATCAACTCCGCCAGATCGCCAAGATTATCCTTGGCCGTTGCCCGTAGAGGCCCAAGCAACTCCTCCAAGGGACGCTTTTCCTTCAATAATCGCAGGGTAGCCAGCGAAAGATGGTCGCTGTACTCAGAATTGGGCAACTTGACGAGACGCTCCATCCATGCCCGGGCAGTATCGTAGTCCTTTCGATAAACCGCATCAGACGCCAATGCACGCAAGGCGGACACGGCCAGCGCCGGATTCTCCACCATGCCAGCGAGCTCCTGCCGGGCAGATGCTGCGATCGCGGCATTGGGGTGCGACATACGCACACTATCATAAGCAAGACGAACCCCGTCGCTTCCATCATCCTTCATGACCGTGGCCAGGATATCCTCGGCGGTGCCCCCATTCCCCTCGATCATTGCGTAGAGTGAAACAATCCGACGATAAGCCATCGAGTCACGCGCATCGTGGGGCACCGCATTGAGAGCATCACGCGCCGTGTATACGTCTCCAAACCGTAAGGCCGTCAAAGCCAGTGAAAGTTGCGCGTCAAGATCGCCGTGCGAGAGCAGGGCAACCTGCTGACGCTGCTGAATCGCTTCACGCGCGCCCATTGCCTCCGTCATATCGGCAATCGTTTTCCAAACCAGAGGATTCGTCCGATCCGCACGCACCGCCACCTGAAGTGCCAAGGCTACACTGGGCATGTCTTTTGTCTCAAAAGCAGCGTGCGCCTTTCGTAAGGCGCGCTCGCACTTCCAATGGGCGTAGCCGCCGCGCCACTCCCGCCATAACCCGGGCCCGCCAAATGCCGCCAGCGCGAATACCGCCACCAGCAGAATTAGCATCCAGCGACGCCTATGCCGCTTACGGCGCTTAAACTGCATCAACATGACGAAAGATCAGACGGGATTTTCAAAACTTGCAACGAGCTAGAAAAATAAACCTCGGGGCAGCATCTCCGTTAATGGAGGCACCACGCCCGAGGCAACACTGCTTGAAACGTATTAGAAAAAGCTTCGTTAAGCCGATTTGCGACCATACCGACGCCACGCCAAAAGGCCGGCCACGAACAGGCCGCCAATGATGGCGCCATTGACCGCAGGCTCCGGAACGGGCGAAAGGGAAGCCGGATCGAAGCTGACCCAGAAGGCCATATCATTTACACCATTACCACCGGTGCGGGTGAAATTTATGCCCGCCACATTGCTGCCACTGGCCACACCTTGGAAGGTATAAAGTCCACCTTGAATATAATCGCCTGACGACCCGTCGGTGTTAACTGGATCGCCGAGACCGTCGACATAAGTTCCGCCCGTGTTATCAATGCCAAATTGAACGGCCCCACCAACACCCGATGCACTCGTGTCAGTGCGTTTCACGATGATGGCATAAATCGTATTGGGATCTAGCGTGAGGCCACCGGTCACGAAGTTATTACCAAAGGGGTTGAAGCCTTGTCCGGACGCAACCGTGAAAGTGCTGTTGCTACCGGAGACCAATGAACCTGCGTCGGCTTTGAAATTATTCCCAGCACCCAAGGTAGAAGTCGCCCCTTGTGGAGACCAGGCATAAAGGCCGACGTCAAAGGTGGCTGGAGCCAAAAGATTCACTACGTTCAACTGAACATTGTAGGCGTAAACCGTGGAAAACCCAGACGAAGGCGTAAGAAAAGTTTGCGCCGCCCAAGACGTGGAGGATGTTCCAATACCGATACCTGCACCGGAAGAACCATTCCAACTACCTTCCCATGGGCCATAGGATGAGCCGCTGGGGGAAACAGTTGCGTAGGTGTTCGGACCGTAGTTGGTGATGATCTGGGCCTGAGCGGACACCCCCAGCAGGGCCGCGAAAAAGAGAGTTACTAGTGTGGTGCGTTTCATATGCAGTGTTTGGACTGCCAAGAAACTGCCACCGCGATCCTCTTTGGTCAATAAAAATAGGGGTAACCCCCTAGATAAAATCAAGGTCTACCTCTATTATCTTAATATGTTAACAACGAAGTTATTATCTATTTGTAAATAATCCAAAGGCAGGGATTTGGAAGGAATTTCATCACGCCGATTCCTAAATAGAGGCGCCCTTGAGAAATCAAAGTATCCCTCCCTTGGCCCCGCCGGATACAGTCACTCAGGCCTACTCAAGCCATGCAACCCATCGGTAGCCATGGGGCAATTTCATCGGCAAGGACAGCCGCCCATTTCACCACTCTCTGCACCCGACACAAAAAAGCCCAGTGCAGCGGATGCTGCGCGGGGCTTTTCTAAATTCCTTTTTGCTCGATCAAAACCAAATCAGGCGGCGACAACCGGAGTCACTGCGGCGCGGCGGCGCTGATTCATACGAAAGCCAACCAGACCAAAGACCATCGCACCGACCGCGAGAGAAGCAACTGTGCTGGACTCAGGGACGGGAACGAGCTGCTGGTTACCTGGAGCAACGACGATCTGGGAGAACACCCAATCTTTGGTGGGGCTAAAATCAGACTCACCGAAGGCAAACGCATTATTATTCGTCAGGCCTAACCCTAAACCGGTGTTGGTTCCCGACGTGTTGGTGAGCATCAGAGCATAGGATACACTCGAAGAAGTGAGGTAACCGTAAGTCGCATTAATCAAACTCGGATAGCTGCCAATGAGAGTGGTCAAATCAAAGGTCTGGGCGTAACTGGCATAAGTCCCGTTACCATTGGTGAACGTGCTCCAGCCAGCCCCCCCCGAGGCGGTAACGTTGATGGTGCCAAAGTCTACGGTAGTGCCACCAATAAAGCTGCTGCTATTGGCATCCCACTGGCCAAAAGTGGCCGTCAGGGTCGTGGCCGTAGAACTTCCCGAACCTGAGAAGAAATTATATGTCATCGCCTTGACCGCCGAGACATTGGTGAAAATTTGACCTTGCGTGGCCCCAGCCGAAAACGTGATCACGCTGCCAGCATAGGCGGTCTGCGTTTGGTAAGTCTGAAGCTGGGCGACAGCAGAACCGACAAACGCGAAGGAAGTCGCGGCAACAAGCAGAAGGAATTTAGAGAAAACTCTCATAAGGTGAATACCCTAGTAAAATCCCGGCCGTTTCAAGGCTAAAAAATCAAAGCAAAGGAAATTCCCCCTCAAAGATTTTCCATTGGCCCGAATCAAGGGAGGGCAATGCGTTGCTCCAAGGCTGTTTTCAGGCTCGAAACCACATCCCCGCGTCCGCCCATGATCGCCAGTGTAAACAATTGAGCAGGTTGATCTTCACGCCCTTCCACGACCTCTCGCCAGCGATCCCGCAGCCATTGCCCCCGCGTAAAACCATCCGAAGGCTTGCCCAACGGTTGACCGCGTGACGGGTCCCAAATCGTAAAAGCCACCCACAGCTCTTCCCCTGCACGACGGAATTTATAAGCGCTAAATGGAATCACCCCGCCCTGCCAATGCACCCGAATCTCGCCCAAGGTCCCCTCCAGCTCACATCCCGCCATCGGCAGGCACACCGTGGGATTATGCAAGAACGGCAGGAATCGAGCTACCTGCCCTCGCTTCCATTCGATGTAATACGCCGCCACCCCAACTTCGCGGCTCTCTTGCCAGCGACCAGCCATGTAAGCGTCCGGTCGTAACATCTCGGCGGCGAGTTCCCCGAGCGGCTCACGCACAAAATCCTTCTCCGCCTCCGGCCAACTCACGGTCCACTGTGGAATATCCGTCCGCACAGTCTGGCCCCGCGTAAACCACCAGCGCGTTCCAACCTCGTTCAAGGCCAGAACCAGCACCACCGCCGCCAGCCACGCGCCCGCCGGCGAGCTCGGCTCCACCACCCGCCCCCCCACAGGCTGCGCGCATACCGGCAGACGATACCCCGCCCAGCGAAACGCGATCCACGCCGTCAACGCCAGACTCGCAACCAATGCCACCCAACCGGCGGCATCATGAGCCCGATGGATTGCGGCTGCATCCCCCGCTTGCATCGAGAGGAACAGCACGCGCGAAAAATTCCCCACGAGGGCGCTGCCCACCCCGCATCCCACCAGCACGAGACGGCGCATCCACGAAAAACGAAACCATTCCCCGAAAAACAGCGCGATCATCACGCACGCCTGCAGGGAGCGGATTCCTCCGCACGCCTCGTCAATACCGACCCAGCCTGACGCCAGACGCACGCTCGTGCCGACGGCAATCGCCGGTTGCCCGAGGAGGTTGCTCACCTCCGCCGACGAGGACGCAATGATTCCGCGCAACGGCAATATCACACCTTGCTCAAAACTGGCCGGCCAGGGCAACGCACTCGCGAGAATGATGCAGGGGCCAAGCAGCCAGCGCACCCCCGCCCTCCCCGCACGCAGCCA
>FSTE01000090.1_pt1 | contig 13173 bp, 2 predicted proteins | sample 1637071 | NCBI WGS metagenome assembly FSTE01 (sample SAMEA3914818, study PRJEB12502) | metagenome | biome: forest; material: soil | place: Canada | collected 2010-06-26 | depth 0.1 m
GATGCGAATTCCCAGGATGTCGTGCTCGGGGTGAAGACGGCCAAGTCGCTCCTGTTCTTCAGCCGTCCGACGACCGGCGGGACATCCGCGTTGCTGACGACTGCCGTGACCGTTGCCGTCCCCGTGTGGCTCAGGCTTGAACGCAGCGGCAACGTGTTCACCGCCCTGCGTTCAAGCGACGGCGTCACGTGGACCCAATACGGCAGCACGACGATCAACATGGGCCCGAGCCTGCATGTGGGCCTCGCCTATTCCAACCATTCGTCGAGCGTCTGGGCGATCGGAGTGGGCGACTCGCTCCAACTGACCTCCGCTGCCGATGCCGACGGCAACGGCCTGGACGACGCCTGGGAGACTCATTATTTCGGGCACACGGGCGTCGATCCGCAGGCCGACCCGGATGGCGACGGCCTGCCCAACAGCCAGGAATGGGAACTGGGCAACGACCCGCTCGTGTTCAATCTCGAGGGCCAGCATCCGTTGCTGGAATTGGCGAGCGGCGACAACCAGTTTGGTCCGACCGGCACGCTCCTGCCCCAGCCGCTCGTCGTGAAGGTGACCGATTCCCTGAGCGGAGGGCCGATGGCCAACGTTCCCGTGCTGATGTCGGTCAATCAGGGCAACGGCTTGCTGGGCGCCTCGCCTCCCGGCTCGTCCTCGCTCGGTTTGTTTTCCGATGCCAATGGTCTGGTGCAGTCCTCGTTCATGCTGCCGGTCACGGGCGGGCTCAATGTCGTGGGCGCCAGCATCGGCGGGCGTCAGCAGGCCGGCGTGGTCACGTTCAACCTGGATGCCCTGGTGGGCGAGGCCCCGCTGCTCTTCGAGACGGCCGATCTTGGCGCCCCCGCCTTGCCGAGCCAGGTCCAGTATGACGACGGCACTTTTACCCTGAAGGGGGCCAACGTCGTCAACAACTCGGGCACGTCGGACCGCTCGACTTTCGTCTGGCGCGACCTGACGGGCGACGGCTACATGCTGGCCCGCGCGGCCTTCGTCGATGCGACCGATCCTTACGCCCAGACGGGGCTTGTGATTCGCGCAGGTCTGGACGCCAACGCCCCGGACATCGCCATGCTCCTCACGCGGTCCAACGGCGTCGCGTTCCAGTGGCGCGACACCGTCGGCGGCGCCACCGGCGTCACGCGCACGGCCGGTATTTCCGGTCCGGTCTGGCTGCTGCTGCGGCGGAGCGGAAACATCATCACCGGCTTTTATTCCACCGACGGCCAGACCTGGCTGGTCGGCGGCGCGCGCACCCTCGCCATGAACGCCGTCGTCAAGGTCGGCTTCACGCTTGGCACCAAAACGACCGTGTATAACAGCGCGACCTTTGACGGTCTCCGCATGGGGCCGCTTTTCGAGGCTCCCTGGCTGATGGCCGACATCGGCTCGCCCAAGGCCACGGCGGTGGACGATTATGCCGAAGACTCGATTTTTGTGCGCGCCGGCGGCACCGACATCACGGGCACCTCGGACGCCTTCCATTATATTTATCAACCGCTCACCGGCGACGGCCGGTTTGTCGTCCGCGTGGATTCCCAGCTCGCCGTCCAGCCCACGACCAAGAGCTGCCTCATGATCCGCGAAAGCCTCGCGACAAACTCCCGTAACGTCGCGCTCATGCTCACGCCCGTCGGCGGTGTCACCCTGCGTTCGCGCGCGCAGACCGGCGGCACCACCGTCACACTCGGCAATATCCCCGCCGTGGCGGCACCCTATTGGCTGCGGCTGGATCGCGTGGGCGGCCGGATCGACGCCTATGCCTCGGCCGACGGCGAGACCTGGACCCCGGTCGGTTCGACCGCCTTCGACCCCGGGGCCGCTCCGCTGATCGGGCTGGCCGCCTCCAGCAACATCGCGACCACGCATACCCAGACCCTCTTCGACCACCTCCAACTGGCGACGGCCGACGGGGCGCGAGGCTGGAACGCGACCTACTTCGAGGGCACGGCATTCGATATCTCCAGGACTTACCGCCGGGATGCGAACATCGACTTCACCTGGCCGGCCGGGCAGGCACCCGCCCCCAACGTCCCGGCCGACGGGTTCTCCGTTCGCTGGGAGGGGAACGTCGTTCCCGATTATTCCGAAGACTACGCGCTCACCGCGGTTTCCCAAGGCTCCGCGCGGGTCACGGTCGATGGCCAGGTGGTCGTCGACGCTTGGACCCCGCACGGCCTGACCACGGCCGCCGGTCACGTGACGTTGCAGGCCGGCCAGCCCGCCCACGTCGTCGTCGAATACGCGAAGGCTTCCGGCGACGGGCGCATGCAACTGCGCTGGTCCTCTTCCAGCCAGCCCGACGCGCCGGTGCCGTTCACCTCCGTTCATCCCGTCGACTCGGACGACGACGGCATGCCCGACGCCTGGGAAACCGCCCATGGCCTTGATCCGCTCAACCCCGCCGACGCCGCGCTCGATGCCGACGGCGACGGCCTGAACAACCTTCTGGAGTATCAACTCGGCGGAAACCCGACTCTCGCGGACGACCGGCTTTCGGGAGTCGTGGTCATGGAGGAATGGACCGGCATCGCCGGGGCGAACGTTCGTGATCTCACCGGCAACGCCAAATTTTACGGAGCCCCCGATTCGAGACGCTCGCTGACCACCTTGGAGGTTCCGCGCAATCGCGCCGACAATTTCGGCGTGCGCGTGCGCGGCTACATCGTGCCTCCCGTGACCGGCGCCTATCAGTTTTGGGTGGCGGCCGACGAGCGCGCCGAATTTTGGCTGAGCACCGGCGACAGTCCGTTCAATCGCGTGCAGGTCGCCCGCGTCAGCGAGGGCATCACGGCCTATCGGGACTTTGGCGCCCGGGTCGAACAGCGCTCGCATCTGATCACCCTCCAGGCCGGCCACTATTATTATTTCGAGGCCCTGCAAAAGGAGTCCACCTCGTCCGACAACCTCACCGTTGCCTGGACCCGGCCGGGAGCGTCCGCGCCCGAGATCATCCCGGGCTCATGCCTGGCGACCTTCGCCGACACCGGGGCCGACGCCGATGGCGACGGCCTGCCCGACACTTGGGAGGCCGCCCACGGCCTGAACGCTCCGGGGCTCGCCCTCACGGCCCGCGGGGCCTATGGCAACGCCGACGATGATCGACTCGTCAATCTCCTGGAATACCAGCGGGGCACCGACCCGCTCACCGCCGACACCGACGGCGACGGCCAAGACGATTACCTGGAAACCCTGGTTGCCTCCGATCCGCTGGTCGTCTCCGCCCTGACGGTGGCCCCCTGGCTGCTTGACGACGTGGGCGCGCCCGTCGATCCGTCCATCGTCAACCGGATCGGCGACGACGCGTTCCAGATGGCGGGCATGCGCGCCGCCATCGGCAACCATCGGGACGACACTTTCCGCTACCTCTATCATCAGGTGTCGGGCGACTTCGAGTTCACCACCCGGGTCGTGCAGCCGGCCTCTCTCTTCACGGGGTATGCCGGCATTAGCGTGCGCTCCAGTCTCGCCTCCGATGCCGTCTCCCTGAACCTGCTTCAGGACGCGACCGGGCTGACGCGCACGCTCGTCCGCACTTCATCCGACACCGACGTGGTTGAACTGACCAACTGCACCCCGGCCTATCCCAACGCGACGGTCGCGACGGGGGGGGACTGGATACGGGTGCGCCGCGAGGGCGCTCTGGTGCGCCTGTATTATTCGATCGACGGCCAAAGCTGGCTGCTCGCCAATACGAGAACGCTGAACCTCGGCGAGGACTGCCTGGTCGGCATGACCGTCGGCTTTACCACCACCGGCACGGGCGACACGGGGTTCGCCGTCCGCCAGTTCACGGACGTGAGGCTCGTCACCGATCTCACCCCGCCCGCGTCTCCCGAAACCGTTCCGCCCGAGGCCACCGCCACTGTAATCGAGACCCTCAACGGCAACGCGGGCGTGACGGTGGACGGCCAGTGGGCTGCAAGCGGAAACGACCTCGTGTCCGAGATGTTCACCGGCAAGCTCGACTACACCTTCACGGTGCCGGCCGACGGACTCTACCGCCTGAAGTTCACCGCGCTCTCCACGTCCAATTCCACGCCAAGCACCCTGTTCCCGGTGGAGATTTCCGTGGACGGGCAGTTCGTCGGCCGCGTCGATCTGGTCCTGCCCCTCGACGAGGAAGGCATCGCCCAGATTGTCGCCCCCTGGCTCAAGGCCGGCACGCACATGGTGCGGTTCTTCTACGACAACACCCTTAGCTACCACCCGATCACCCTCCGCTCTCTCACGGTCGAGGAGCTCGGCGGCGGAGCCGATGCCGATGGCAACGGCCGGGCCGACTGGATCGACGCACGCCTCCAGGCGCTGAACACGATCGCCACCGCCGGCTCCGGCAATCTCTACGCCTCGCCCGCCTGCCTCGATGGTCAGGCCCGCTTCCGTTCGCTCTTCCAACTCACCGCCGACGGGCAACCGGTCACGGTCAACCCCGCTCCCGGTTTCGGCTGGTATGCCGACGTGCCCTTGGGCGAGACGTCCCCGGTGGAGGTCAGCTGCGACTTCGAGAACTCCGGCACCGTGCAGGGAGTGCTGCTCACCTGGGCGTCGATCAACCTGCTCGCGCCTCCCGAAGACCTGCCCGGGGCGACCATCACGATTCGCAAGGGCGACAGCCTTCGCTTCACGGCCTGCCCGTCCGGCGCGACCGGCGGCACCGCGACCGTCACCGTCGCCACGGACGGCGCCGACCCCGTGGTGCATACGCTGGCCGATCCGCAGGGCGCCCCGGTGGCGCAAGTGTTCGACGCGGCCGGCTCCTTCACGGTCACCGGCGTTTATACCGACGCATCCGGCGTGGCGGCTCCCGCCGGCACCTTTGCCGTCGAGGTCGTCGAGGCCTCGTTCGCGTCCGACCCGGTGGTCGGGCTCAACAACACGCCCGTCACGTGGGACAACCCCGATATCTTCGACAACGCCCTTGTCGAGGTGGACCAGGGCCTCCTGTTGTTGAAGCAGGGAGCCCTGTCGGGAGGCGGCACCCGGTTCTCGCTCAGCTCCTCCAATGTGGACGACAGCATCATCATCGCCCGTATCGGCGAGGGCGGCCCGATCCTAGGGCACGCCACGGTGCACAGTCTGCGTGCCGCCACGGTGTCGGACACCGCGATGGATGTGCTGACGGTTTATCCGGATGGCAGCCAGCTCATCGGCGTCCCCATCATCGTCAACCGCCTCGACGACGACACCCGCGTCGTGGTCGATATCTTTGTGGCGGGCGTGACCTTTGACGACGGCACGGTCACCAAGACCCTGACGAAGGCGGATTTCGACGCCTACGGACGCGTCTACCTCAAGTTCATCTACCCTCCTGGTGTGGCGGTTTCGATCTGCCACCGCGTGGAGATTTACGAAGGCGACACCGACCTCGGGCAGTTCTGAGAAACTAGTTCCTAGCCACTAGCTTCTAGCCCCTAGCAACCAGATACCATGCCTTCCTCAAACGAACTCTCCGAACATGGCCGCGAGCGTGAGCGAGTGGACTTCGCGCTCCTTTGCGTTCCTTCGCGGTTAAAAATCCTATCCCTCCGTCCTCCGTCTCCTTTCGTGTGATTCGTGGTTAAAAACTCCGTGCCCAAAAAACCATCTATCCGCCTCGTCTGTCTCGCCGCCGTCCTCGTGGTCGCCGGCGCCGCCGTGTGGTGGCTGCGCGCGCCCGCTGGCCTCACGTCTCAGGTTTCAGGCCTCAAGTCTCGGGTTTCCTCACCCTCCACCGGCATCGTCACGACTGCGGTGGACAGCCACCGCCCGCTCGTCTCCCTCTCGCACGACGGCTCCGTTCGCACGCTCCCCGCCGATCCCGCCTTGGAAGAAGCGTTGTCGCTCACCGCGCCGCTTCCCTTTGCCAGGCGCCTGGACGCCGTTCACGCGCTCCAAGCGGCGACCCTCTCGGCCGCGCAGATTGATTTTATGCGCGCCTTCGTGGCTGACCCGCGCCTGCCGCAGGGGCTGACGATCCAGCAGCTGCGCGCGCTCAAGAACGACGTCCTCAACGTCGTCTGCGTGCAGCCGGGCCAGGAGGCGGCGACGGCGGCCATGCTTCGCGCGCTCTACGCGGACGAAACTCAGGACCCCGGCATGCGCGACTATGCGCTCCAGTTTCTGGCCGGTCTGGCCGAGCGCGATCCCTCCCTCGGCTGGGCGACCCACTGGCAGGCGCTCGACGGGAAGAACCCCGATCTCGCCGCCACGGCGTTGCTTCACCTGTCGCTTCGCCTCCGCTCTCGGGTTTCTCAGGCTTCCCCTCTTCAGGTTTCAAGCTTCAGGTCTCAGGTCTCCTCTCCGAACCCTCAGGTTTCAGGTCTCAAGTCTCAGGTTTCTTCCGTCGCCCCTCAGGTCTCCGCTGATGAGCGTCGGCGAATCGTCGCCGCCGCCTTGCGCCTGGCCTCGGACACCGCCGCCAAAGACACCAGCCGCACGACCGCCCTGCAAGTATGCGGTCAGCTCAAGCTCACCGCCGCCCGTCCGTTGGCCTATGAAATCGCCCGCTCCGACAAGGCGAGCTTCCCCTTCCGCATCGCCGCTGTCGCCACGCTCGGCGACTTGGGGGGCGACGCCGCCACCCACGATTACCTGGCCGCCCTGACCGCCGGCCCGGAGAAACGCCTCCGCATTCCGGCCCAGTCCGCCCTCAAGCGATTTACCATCAACTGACCTTTTAAACTGATTCCCACCTTTTCCTTTTACGCATCATGAACGTCCGTCATCTGTCCCGGTCCTTCCTCCTGTCCTTCGGTCTCGCCCTGTGCCTCGCGGCCCCGGCTTGGGCCGTGAATCACAATCCGACCACTCAACAAGGAACCCCCACTAGGAAGAGCACGAAGGTAGATCTCAAGAATCCTACTTTTACTAATGGGTCGCAAAGCTACACAGCAACGATACAGATCGACCCCGGACAATATCCGGAATTGCTGAAGGCACCGGATACGTCGTCGGGAACATTGGTTTTGAGTCTGAAGGATTCCGACGGAACATCTATTGCGTTCAGTGTTGGCCAGAATGGTGCCGCTACCACGTATAATGTCCAGGATAGTGACATTGGAACCTCGGAAAATCCGAACACCATAACATGCACTGTTGCGACGGAGGCATGCAAGTCCTGCAAGTATCATTTTGAGCTTTCGGGCCTGACTGGTGGGGTTGCGACATCGTCTGATGTCACTCCTTCGGCTGGAGGTGGTGGACCACCTAGTAATAACAGCATTGATGTCAGCTATGACTTGGGCACAACCCCGCGCGGCTTCACCGCAGGCAAACTGATGCTTTATGCCAATGCCCCCTCCGATTCGCTCTATACCCCCGCCTTGTTAAAAACGTTTCTGACGGATGCTTCTACCGAGGTGATTAGTAAGCCTTTGGACTCAAGCGACCCGAATTCACCCTTGGCGATCAGGCAGGTTCTTTCGGCTACGCGTTTCACTGATATTGTGACGGTGACGCCTGGGCAGAGCTACCAAGTTAATATCTACAATGCGTCCGGCCATGGCGCGAAGGACTCCGACGGGCTTTATCCTCCCGTAGGCACGCCGATCAAAACCTCATTGATAGAAAATCCGGGTCCCACTTCGATTGCCAATACGACTGACGCGCCCCTTTATTACAACGAGCGTTTCGAGAAGAGCTTCAGCTACGAGATTCCTGTGCGCAACGGCCCCTGCAAGGTCCAGCTGTATTTTGCCGAGCTCTACCAGAGCCAGGCCGGAGCGACGGTCTTTAACGTGAAGGCGGAGGGGACTAATGTATTGTCCAATTACGATCCCTTCGTGGCGGCCGGTGGTCGTGATACCGCCCGAATCGAGGATGTTTCCACCTCCGTGAGCGACGGCGGGCTTTCGCTCGCCTTTGACACCGTCCAATACGGCGCGCACGTGTCCGCGCTCAAGGTCACGCGTGACTCCACATCCGCGGCGATTTCCGGAACGAACGATTCGGATCTCTATCAAAGCGCCCGCTTTGGCACCGACTTTTCCTATGCGGTGCCCGTGTCGGCCACGGGAGATTATCAGGTGACGCTCTCTTTTGCTGAGACTGCCTACGCTGCAACCGGCAAGCGCGTGTTCAATGTCGCCGCCGAAGGCTCGGCTGTGTTGTCGAATTACGACCTCTATGCTCAGGCGGGAGCCAACACCGCGAAGCAGGAGACGTTTACGGTGAACGTGACGGATGGTGAGCTTGATCTCCATTTCACCGGAATCACCGACGAGGCGCTTGTCAGTGGCATCGTCGTCAAGGCGGTGTCCGACAATTCCCTTGTGGCGGCCATCCATGCCGGTGGCGCCGCCTACACGGCGACTGACGGCACGGTTTTCCTGGCCGACACCGATTTTACGGGCGGCACGGCCGAATATCCCGGGCGGGTCATCACGGCCATTAACGCGGGCGGCGATCAATACACCGCGGCCGATGGCACCGTCTTCCAAGCCGACACGGATTTCACGGGCGGTTTTTCTTACAATGGAGTCCTCAATAGTCTGAAAGTAACAGACCAAGAAGCCGGAGGTAATCCTACGGTTTATCTTTATAGCTTCATTACCGAGCCGCGCACCGGGCAGTTTACCGAGTGTCTGTTGAGCCATGCTGGCGGGTTAAAGGTGGAGGGTAAATCCACCATTTGGGCGGCCGATGGCCAGAGCTACGATGAAATCCGCACTTTGCGCGACAGTGCGGGAAATCTCGTTTCCAAGACTGATGCGACCTATGAGGAATCCCCCTTTGGCACCCGACAGACCAAGCAGGTCGTCGATCCCGACGGCGTGGCCCTGACAACCACATGGACCTATGTGGCTGGAAGCGACAATCCGGCCGACCCCAAGCCCAATGGCTATGGCCAGGTCCTTCTGGAGACCGATCCCAACGGCTATTGGCAGCAATATTCCTACGACTCCGCCAATCGGGTGAGCAAGATCGTCAGCCAGTATTTGAATTCCGTCTCCGGCGACGAGGCCAATTCCAAGGTTGAGACGATCACTTATGGGACAAGCAATCCGGTCGAGGCCCACGTGGTGACCGTATTGGGGCAGGAGGTCTCGCGCACCTACATCGCGGAATTCGACGACCCGACCAACAACGAGTTCGAGCGCTGGAACATCACCGCTGCCACGCCCGGGGCCGCCTGGGATGCGTCCGACAACCTTGTATCCAAGACCCGCCTCTACAAATCGTCCAACCCCACTGCGCTGCTCCAGGGGCAAACGAAGTGGACACGCCGGCCCGACGGCACGATGACATTCTACAGCTACGCGATGAGCGGAGCCACCAAGGTCGTCACTGCCGATACCGGCTCCCCGAACACCGGCCTCACCGCCATCACCGCCGGCACCCGCACGGTCACGACTACCAACGCCGCCGGCCAGACCATCGCCCAGGACACCATAGACATCGCCTCCGGCCTCACCCTCCAAAGCTGGAGCGCCCTGACCATCGACGATCTCGGCCGGCCCACTGAGATCGGCTACGGCGACGGCACCACGAAGAGCATCGTCTATGAAGGCTCCTCCGCCGCCTGCGGCACCTGCTCCAGCTCGGGCAACTTCCTCGTTGCTTCCGAGACCGACCGCAATGGCGTCACCACCACCTACGCCTACGACGCCCTCAACCGCCGCACCGATACCACCCGCCTCGGCGTGACCACCCACGTCATCTACGACGCTGCCGGTCGCGTGCTGGAAACCCACCGCATCGGCACCGACAGCTCCGACATCCGCGTGGCCAAGACCGTTTATGACCTCGCCGGCCGCGTCACCGAGACCGACGACGCCCTCGGCAACGCCACCACCGTCGCCTACACCTATCCGACCGCCGGAGGCCTGGTCACCACGACGACATATCCGGCCACCGCCGCCGGTTCCGGCACCCGTATCGAGACGACCTACGACGACGGCAAGACCACCTCCATCGCGGGCACCGCTGTCTCCCCGATCAATTATGCCTACGGCGTGCATTCGCTGGGCGAGTGGACCCAGGAAATCAAGGTCGGCGACGCTGGGGCGACCACCGAATGGACCAAGACCTACACCGACCTCGCCGGCCGTACTCTCAAGACCGAGTATCCCGATGCCGCCGTCGCCATCATGGCCTACAACGCCCTCGGCCAGCTCATGACTCAGACCGACCCCGATGGTGTGCAGACCCTCTTCGCCTACAACGCCAAGGGCGAACGCGAGGTCACCGCACTCGACCTCAATCGCGACGGCGTCATCGACTACGCCGGTGCCGACCGCATCACCAAGACCGTGCGCGATGTCGTCAGCCAGTCCGGCACCGTCGTCAATCGCACCACCACCCAAGTTTGGGCGACCGACAGTTCCAACACCGCCACCACGGTTTCCATCGCCACGCAGGACGGCTACGGCAACAACAGCACCCAGACCGACGCAGCCGGTGCGACCAGTTCGATGGCAATTGCACGCACCAGCGCCGGCGCGTGGACGAGCACCTCCACCGCTCCCGACGGCAGCCAGCAAGTCCAGACCTACGCCAGTGGACTCCTCGCTTCGACGACCCGCAAGGATAGCTCCGGCGGACAGGTCACCAACACCGGCTACGCTTACGACGCCCACAACCGCATTGCTACCCAGACCGATGCCCGCACTGGTGCCGTCGCCTACACCTACACCGCCCGCGACGAAGTCCTCACCGTCAAAGCCAATAACAACACCGAGACCACCACCACCGGCTACGACGCGCTCGGCAACCTGCTCACCCGAACCCTGCCGGACAGCAGCGTGACGACCAACACCTACTATCTGTTCAACAACCAGCTCAAGAAGACCAGCGGCTCGCAGACCTATCCGGTGGAATACACCTACGACCCCCAAGGTCGCATGAAGACCCTTACCACCTGGCAGAACGCCACCACCCCCGCCGGTGCTGCCGTCACCACGTGGGCTTACGACACCCAGCGCGGCTGGCTCACGCAGAAACTCTATGCCGACAACACCGGGCCGAGCTACACCTACACCGCGGCCGGTCGTCTGGAGACCCGCACGTGGGTGCGCACCGTTTCGAGTGCGGCTCTGGTCACCACCTACGGTTACAACACCGCCGGCGACCTCGAATCGACCGATTATTCGGACACGACGCCCGACGTCTCGTTGACCTACACCCGCTTCGGAGCGCAGAAGACCGTGACCGATGCCACCGGCACGCGCACGCTCACCTACAACGCCGCGTTGCGTCCTGATCAGGAACGACTCGATGCCACTTACTACGGCAGCCGGCTGCTCACCCGCACCTATGAAACCAGTGGCGACACGATCGGCCGCTCCACCGGCTTCAAACTCGGTGTGACTGGCGCATTGGATCAGGACTACGCCGTGACCTACGGGTATGATTCCGCCGGTCGTCTGGGCACCGTGACTGATCCGAGCGGCACGTTCACCTACGGCTACACGACCAACAGCAACCTGCGCCACACCCTCACCGGCCCCGTGCATACCGCCACGACGACCTACGAGACCTACCGTGATGTGCTCGATACCTTGGAAAACAAGGTTGGCTCCACCAGTGTCTCCAAGTATGACTACCTCGTGAACAATTTGGGCCAGCGCAAGGAGCGTGAACAGAGCGGCACGGCCTTCTCCGCGACCAATACCGATGTATTCGGCTATAACGGAAAAGGAGAAGTTACCGGATCGACCAACGCCGTGCTCACCGCGCGCAACACCAGCTTCGCCTACGACGACATCGGCAACCGCACCAGCGTGACCGACGGCAGCGGCACGACCGGCTACACGGCCAGCACCCTCAACCAATATACGTTGGTGAGTTCGGCCGTCCCGGTATTTGATGCCGACGGCAACATGACGGCGACCGGCGCCGGCCAGCTTTACGTTTGGGATGCCGAGAACCGGTTGATCTCCATCGAACCGGTCACGCCGACCACCGGCGACAAGAAGCAGCTCAACACCTACGACGGTCAGAGCCGCCGCGTGCGCAAACAAGTTTACGCCTATGCGTCCGGCGCGTGGGCTCTGTCTTCTGACGAGAAATATCTCTACGATGGCTGGAACCTCGCGGCTGTTTATGATGCGGCCAGCAGCAATGCGCTCTTGCGCACGTATACTTGGGGAATCGACCTCTCTGGAAGCCTGCAAGGCGCGGGTGGGGTGGGCGGACTGCTCTTCGTTAAGGACGGCAGTGCGACTTATTATTACACCTACGATGCCAACGGGAACGTAAGTGAAGTGCTCGACAGTTCCGGCGCCATCGCCGCTCACTACGAATACGATGCCTTCGGTAATACCGTGGCATCCAGCGGCACCTACGCTGCGACCAACGCTTATCGTTTTAGCACCAAACCGGTGGATGATGTTTCAGGGCTGTATTACTACGGCCTAAGATATTACAATCCTGGCTCCGGACGGTGGATCAATCGCGATCCGATTGGGGAAAAGGGAGGGCGTAATCTTTATGCAATGGTTGGAAACCAGCCTATCAATACGTTTGATATTTTGGGAAAATTGGGGAAGAGGGGAGGCTCCTATGTGCCGCCGCCGCCTCAACCTCCAAGTATGTCATCCGAGTATCAAAGTTTCTATGATTTTGCCGGGAAAACTGACCTGTCGAAATATTGCGCAGAATCTTCAGGCACTGGAACTGAGATTTCGTCTCCAGGGAGCGGCGGAGAGACAAATGATGATACATTTGAACTTACAAAACCGAAATTATTAAATGCTACTGACGCAGCATTAAGAGACGCAGCGGATAACTATGGCTCTGCTGGAACAGGGCCTGAAGGTTATGAACCAGCTCCCGGTAGTGGTGGGCGTCCCTCCTCATCTGGTGGAAGCTATAATTTTACTGGAAGTTCTCATTCCGCTGGGGCGACTGGTGCTGCAGGCGATGCGGCAGAAAGTATCGCTGGATATATGGAGAAATACCAAGAAGCCTCGGAGGAAAACGCTTTGATTAGAATACGGTATAGACGTTGCTCGAAGTGCTGGGAGGCGTATTCTGCTTCTGAAGGCGGTGGAGTGCCCTCACGGTTGGGGGAGAGTGAAGCCAAGCAGGCCATTCACGATGATTACGCCTTTAATCTATATTCAATTCCTAAAGGCTTTTAATGAAAAATAAAATTTCCACGTTCTGCATTCTGACAATAGGATTTCTGCTAAATTGTGGGGCCCAAGTGCCTAATTCGGATCGTGTGCTTGATGAAATCGTCGATGGTCA
>FSTE01000213.1_pt1 | contig 13101 bp, 8 predicted proteins | sample 1637071 | NCBI WGS metagenome assembly FSTE01 (sample SAMEA3914818, study PRJEB12502) | metagenome | biome: forest; material: soil | place: Canada | collected 2010-06-26 | depth 0.1 m
GCCGCCAACATCACCGACCGCGCCAGCATCCGCGCGATGCTCGACAAAGTCGCGCTCGCCTACGGCGGCTTCGACAGCATCTGCGTGACCGCCGGCATCTTCGTGCCGAGCGACACCTCCGGCCACATCCCCGACGACAAGTGGGCGCTCACCTTCAACATCAACGTCACCGGCAGCTACCTCGTCGCCGACGAAGCCTTCAAATCGTGGAAAGAGCAGGGCCTGCGCGGCAACCTCGTCCTCACGACCTCGGCCAACGCCGCCGTCGCGAAGAAAGGCTCGCTCGCCTACGACACCTCGAAAGCCGCCGCCAACCACCTCGTGCGCGAACTCGCCATCGAGCTGGCCCCGCTCGTCCGCGTCAACGGCGTCGCCCCCGCGACCGTCGTGCAAGGCTCCGCAATGTTCCCCCGCGACCGCGTCATCGGCTCGCTGGCGAAATACAACATCCCCTACACCGACGACGAAGCGACCGACAGCCTCGTGACCAAGCTAGCCCAGTTCTACGCCGACCGCACGCTGACGAAGAGCCCGATCACCCCGGCCGACCAGGCCGAGGCGTATTTCCTCCTCGTCACGAAGCGCCTCAGCAAAACCACGGGACAAGTCATCACCGTGGACGGCGGCCTCCACGAAGCCTTCCTGCGGTAAAACCGGAATCGACCTTGCCCTCCGAAGCCTTGGCGAAGGAGGGAGGTGGGGAAAACCAAAGCCGCGCACCCGAAAGGATACGCGGCTTTTTATTATGCGGCGACAATCCTGTTCTTGCGCAGCCCACCCTAACGCAGGCAGGTTGAAGCCATTAAACCGGTTCCCCCTCAGCGCGCATGAGCAACCAAGACCTGATCAATTTTATCTGGCAGATTGCCGATCTCCTGCGCGGACCCTACCGCCCGCCCCAATACGAGCGCGTCATGCTGCCGCTGGTCGTGCTCCGCCGCTTCGATTGCGTGCTCGCCGATACCAGGAAAAAGGTTCTCGCCGAATATGAGCGTCGCAAGGGCGGGAAGATTTCCGAGGAGGCCATGGATACGCTGCTCAACCGTGCCGCCGGTCCCGGGTTTCGTTTCCACAATCGTTCGCCCTACGACTTTGCGTTTCTGAAGTCCGATCCCGATCACATCGATCAGCACCTTCAGCAATACATCAACGGTTTCTCTGCCAACGTCCGCCGCATCTTCGATTTCTTCGGCTTCACCGCCGAAATCGAACAGATGCGCGAGGCCAACATCCTCTACCTCGTCGTTTCCAAATTCTGCGACGTCGATCTTCACCCCGACAAGATCGACAACATCCAGATGGGCCTCGTTTTCGAGGACCTGATTCGCCGCTTCAACGAACAGGCCAACGAGACCGCTGGTGATCACTTTACTCCGCGCGAGGTGATCGAGCTGATGGTGCATCTTCTCTTTAATCAGGACGACGCGCTTCTCTCCAAGCCCGGCACCATCCGCAAGCTCCTCGACCCGACCTGCGGCACCGGCGGCATGCTCGCCGTCGCCCAGGAATACCTGCGCAACCACCATGCTCAGGCTGCGCTCTACGTTTACGGGCAGGACTACAACAAACGTTCTTACGCCGTCGCTTATTCCGACCTTCTCATCAAGGGCCACGAAAACAGTCGCGTGGACTACGGTGATACCCTCCTTCGCGAGGAGGATCGTTTCCACGGCCAACGTTTCGATTACTTCCTCGCCAATCCGCCCTTCGGCGTGGACTGGAAAAAGCAGCAAAAAGACGTGAAGGCTGAGCACGACAAAGAAGGCTTCGCCGGTCGCTTCGGCGCCGGTCTGCCGCGCGTCAACGACGGCTCACTTCTCTTTCTTCAGCACATGATCTCCAAGTTCGAGCCGGTGCAGCCGGACGAACAAAAACACGGCTCGCGCCTCGCCATCGTCTTCAACGGCTCTCCGCTCTTCTCCGGCGGCGCCGGTTCCGGCGAGAGCGACATCCGCAAATGGATCATCGAGAACGACTGGCTTGAGGCCATCGTCGCCCTGCCCGAACAGATGTTCTACAACACCGGCATCGGCACCTACGTCTGGCTGGTCACCAACCGCAAAGCCCCTGGCCGTCGCGGCAAGATCCAGCTCATCGACGCCCGCTCCCGCTGGACGCCCATGCGTCGCAGTCTCGGCCAGAAACGCCGTCAAATCGGCGACGCCGACATCGCCACCATCGTGCGCGAATACGGCGATCTCGACGCCTCCGAGACCTCGCGCGTCTTTGCCAACGCTGATTTCGGTTACCGCCGCGTCACGGTCGAGCGCCCGCTGCGGCTTCGCTTCCAGATCGATACCGACCGCAAAACCCGCTTCCTCGAAGGCTGGCCGCACCTGCTCGACGACGTGCAGGCCATCGACAAATCCCTCGGTCGCGACGCCCGTCTCGATTGGAACGAGGTCGAGGCGCAAATCAAAAAACTCCTGCGTTCCCTCGACGCCTCCTGGCGTGCCCCCGATTGGAAAGCCTTCCGCGAAGTTTTCACAGACACCGACCCCAAGGCCGCCGCAGTCATCGCCAGCAGCGGCAACTATTCCAAGGACGGCAACCCCGCCACGCCCGACGAGACCGACCGCATTTACGGCTACTTCCCCGATCCCGTCGGCAAGGCGAAGAAGATATTCCAATACGAGCCCGACGCCAAGCTGCGCGACTTTGAAAACATCCCGCTGACCGAGGATGTGGTCGCCTACTTCAAGCGAGAGGTGCTGCCCCACGTGCCCGATGCCTGGATCGACGACGAGAAGTCCAAGGTCGGCTACGAGATCAACTTCAACCGCCATTTCTACCGCTACACGCCGCCGCGCCCCCTCGCCGAGATCGACGCCGACCTGAAGGCCGCCGAGGCCGAGATTCTCCGCCTGCTCGGTGACGTCACCCACGCCGCGCCTGCATCGTCGCCATGAGCCCGCGCGAACTTCTCCAGCAGCTCAACGAACTCGACGAACACACCCGCGTCGAGGCCAAGACCGCCAGCGAACTGGGCAAGTCCCTCCTTGAAACCGTCTGCGCATTCGCCAACGAGCCGGGCCTCGGTGGCGGCTGGATCGTCCTCGGCGCCAAGCTCGATGAGGGCGCGCTCTTTCGCCAATACACCGCCGTCGGCCTGAGCGACCCCGACAAGGCCTCGCGCGATCTCGCCACCCAGTGCGCCAATTCGTTCAACCGCCCCATCCGCGTCCAGATCGAGTCCGGCCTGGTCAACGGCAAGCCCCTGCTCTCCGTCTTCGTGCCCGAGGCCGCGCCCTCCGACAAACCCATCTACTTCCAGAATCGTTCGCTCCCCGCCGGCGCCTTCCGCCGCATCGGCTCGGCCGATGTCCACTGCACCGAGGACGACCTTCAGATCTTCTATGAGGATCGTCGCGGCGAGTCCTACGACAGTATGGTCATTCGCGACGCCGATCTCTCCGCCCTCGATCCGGCCGCGCTCAACGAATACCGCCGGCTTCGCGCCGAGGCCAACCCGACCGCCGAGGAGTTGAAATGGCCCGATGAGGAACTGCTCCATTCGCTCCGATGCGCCACCCGCGAGGGCGGCGTGCTCCGCCCCACCGTGGCGGGCATGCTCCTCTTCGGCTCGCCCCAGTCGCTGCGCCGCTGGTTTCCGCTCATGCGCGTCGATTACATCCGCGTGCCGGGCCGCGAATGGGTGCAGGACCCCGACCGCCGCTTCGAGACGCTCGAGCTGCGCGCCCCGCTCATCACGCTCATCCGTCGCGCCCGCGCCGCCATCTTGGACGATCTGCCCAAGGCCTTTTCGCTGCCGCCCGGCCAGCTCCACCGGCAGGACATTCCTGTCGTGCCCGACCGCGTCATCCGCGAAGCCGTGGTCAACGCCGTCATGCACCGCAGCTACCGCGTGCAAGGCGCCGTGCAGCTCATCCGCTACGCCAACCGCCTCGAAATCCTCAACCCCGGCCATTCCCTCGTCGCCGAGGATCGCCTGGGCGAGCCCGGCTCCGAGACGCGCAATCCCATCATCGCCGCCGTTCTCCACGAGACCAACCTCGCCGAGACCAAGGGCAGCGGCATCCGCGTGATGCGCGAGCTGATGACCTCGGCCAACCTCACGCCCCCCACCTTTGAATCCGACCGCGAGCGCAACCGTTTCGTCGTCACCCTGCTTTTCCACCACTTCCTCTCGGCCGAGGACTGGCGCTGGCTGGGCCACTTCGAGGACGCCGCGCTCAGCGACGAGGAGGCCCGTGCCCTCGTGTTTGTGCGCGAGCGCGGCGCGATCAACAACGCCGCCTACCGCAACCTGAACCGCGTCGATGTGCTCAACGCCAGCCAGCACCTGCGCCGCCTGCGGGATCGCGGCCTGCTCCAGCAAAAAGGCAAAAGCACCGACACCTACTACGTGCCGACGGACGCCCTGCTGGCCCCGCTGACGGAGCGCGACCCGCTCTCCGATGCGGTCGGGATCGAGACCCAACCTAGCAACCTGGACGCCGAACCTAGTAACCTCGCGGCCAAACCTAGCAAGCTCCCGCCCTTATCCGGTAACCCCGGCGGCTTATCCGGTAACCTCCCGCCCTTATCCGGTAACCCTGCGTCCTTATCCGGTAAGCTCCCTCCGGAACTGGCCGAAGCGCTGACCCGGCTTGGCAAACGCGCCTCTCGCTCCGACATGGAAGCGCTCGTGGTTCGCCTCTGTGCGTGGCAACCGCTCTCGGCCGAGCAAGTGGCTACCCTGCTCCAGCGCACGCGTAAACATGCGTTGGACAGCGTCATCACCCCGCTGCTGCGTGCCGGGCGGCTGGCCATGACCATCCCCGAGCAACCCAACCACCCGCAGCAAACCTACCGGGCGACGGAGGGGGAGGCATGAACGAATCGGCATTTGAGCTTACGCCTTGGCAACCCTGCGTTGCGACTGAGTGGTCACATGGCGCGGCCAAACATTTTTTTGAGATCGAATTGGGCAAGATGCTGCAGCCGGAGCCAAACGATTCTGACGATATCGAGGTTCCTTACCTGAAATCACAGCACGTTCAGCGTAATGAAGTTCGTTTGGACGACTTGCCGACCATGTGGGCGTCACCCAAAGAGGTCCGCGCGTTAACGATCAAGAAAGGCGATCTGCTTGTTTGCGAAGGCGGTGATGTTGGACGGGCGGCGATGCTACAAACAGAGCCATCGGTAAATTGTATCATTCAAAATGCGCTCCATCTGGTGCGTGCATACGGTGATAATGACGTCCGGTTTCTTGGCTATCTACTCGACCATTCTGCCGCGCATGGCTGGTTCGATGTGCTATGTAATCGATCAACGATTGCTCACTTCACGGTGGATAAGTTCAAGGAGTTCCCGATTTTTCTGCCTACGGGAAAGAAGCAACGCGCCATCGCCGACCACCTCGACCGCGAAACCCACCGCATCGATGACCTGATCGCCGCTAAGCAGCGGTGGTTGGAAGTTTTAGCAGAGAAGCGGGTGGCGGTTGTAAGCCGTGCGATAAGTGAAGGCGCTGGAGGTGTGCTATCGTGGAGTTCGTCTCCGCTACCTTGGCTGGAACGCGTCCCGAGTCACTGGACCTTGCGGAAGCTGGGCTATGTTTCGCGAATCGGCAACGGATCAACCCCCAACCGAGACAACCGTGACTACTGGGAAGGCGGGCATTACCCGTGGTTGAATAGCTCGTTTGCGAATGATGACCAAATCTTCGCGGCTGATGAATTCGTGACCCATCTGGCGCTCGATGAATGTCATCTTCCGCTTGTTGAGCCGAATAGCTTATTGATGGGTATTACCGGACAGGGGAAAACGCGCGGTAAGTGCGCAATTCTCCGCTTTGAGGCCACCATCAATCAACATCTGGCCTACATAACGCCTGATACGGAAGCCGTGAGCGTGGAATACCTCCAGCACGTGCTCAATTCCGCCTACGATTTTATCCGCGACGAAAGCGACGGAGCAGGTAGCACCAAGGGCGCGATTACGTGTGAGCAAATCGCTCAATTTAAGGTTCCTGTTCCCCCGATCGCCGAGCAACGCGCCATCGTCGCCCACATCCAAACCGAGACGGCCAAAATCGACGCTTTAAAAACCACCACTGAGCGCAGCCTGACCCTCCTGCGCGAACGCCGCGCCGCCCTCATCGCCGAAGCGGTGACGGGAAGGCTTTAACTCGCCTGATCTATGAAACTCACCCGGCTAAACCTTTCCCATGTTCGTGGGGTCACGCAGCTCGAGATCGCGTTTAAGCCAGGCATGAATCTCATCGTTGGTGAAAACGGAGCGGGCAAAACAACTCTGTTGGACGCGTGTTGTGTGCTGCTTTCACACGCCCACGCTGTGCTTAAGTTCACCACCCGTAAGCCGAGCCGGAACTTTGACAAGGAGCACATCCAAATAGGTGCCTCTGTGCTAACGGCCCAGATGCAGTTCGAATGGGCGGGCATGTTGATGGATTACGACATCAATCTTCCCCGGGAAGATTATACAGCGGCACCGGGAAAGGAGGGCCTACCACGCGAACAAGGCTTGTCCACCGCCCGTGTCTCGGAGCTGTCATTTCCCCCTGAGAAATCCCCAAGAGAAATTACCGCAGCTCGGAAAGCCGCCCCGCCTCCGCTGGCGATCTTCTATTCACCGCGTCGTGCGTTGACCGATATGGAGTCCTCGCGTGGCAAAGCCGCGAAAGGAGGCGTGGCAGCAGCCTTTGCCGATACGTTGGAGAGCCGCGAACTGAAACTTGGTGCGCTCGCTGAGTGGTGGCGTGTAAAAGAAACTTTGGCGCGAGAAACCGGAAATGCGGCGCACCTGAATCCGATTCACGCGATGCAAGAGGCTTTGGGTCGTTTTATGCCAGGCTTCAAAGACCTCCGTTTGGTGACGGAGCCAAAACTCCATTTCGTGATTAAAAAGGGTGAGACCGAAATCGACGTTCGTCTTCTGTCGGATGGCGAGCGCGGTGTATTGGCGCTAGTTTTGGAAACAACGAGGCGACTGGCTCAAGCAAATCCCGATTTGACCGACCCGGCGAAAGATGCGGCGGCTGTGATCTTGATCGATGAAATTGACCTCCATCTTCACCCCAAGTGGCAGCGCCAGATCGTCGAGCAATTGGAAACCACTTTTCCGCGCTGCCAATTCATCGCGACCACCCATTCACCGCAGATTCTGAGTTCAGTCGCCCCGGAAAAAATTTGGCTGATGGAGCCGGGGAAAAATCCGTATAACCCCGATCAAAGTCGGGGAATGGATAGTAACTGGATTTTACGTCATGTGATGGGTGCCGAGGAGCGGCCTTTGGAAGTGGCCGAGGCTTTGGCGCGAATCAGCGATGCGATTCAAGGTGAGCGTTACGAGGACGCCAAGCACCAGATAGACGTGATTCGTCGAGACTATGGCGACTTTCCAGAAATCGTGCGGCTTGAGACAAGGTGGGAGCGCTTGAGGACTTTGTCATAGTCGTGAAGCAGATTATCAAACAATCCCCTCCGCCCGAGTTAGGCACGTGGATAGCGGGTCAACCCTGCGACAATGCCGGAAAGAAATTAAACTGTGGTTATGAGTGCATGCCCCCTGATGTGCACGAGATCGTGAAAACCAGTCTCCTGAAGGAACAGGGCTATATTTGTTGCTACACGGGGATTCGGATTACGTCGGAGAGGGCGCACATCGAGCATCTTTTGCCGCAAAACCAGTGTTCGGCGGGGGAGGATGTCGCCTACGATAATCTCTGCGCGGCTTTCCCTCAGCCTAATGTCCCCCAATATCCTTTCGGAGCGCATGCAAAAGGCGGCTGGTATGATCCTCGCATTTTTATCAGTCCCTTGGATGCCGCTTGCGAACAGGCTTACATCTATAATTTGGAGGGAGAGATCACCCACAACCAACGCTGGCCCAATGGTGCTGTGATGATCGAGAAGCTTCAGCTTAAAGATGGTCAGTTGAATGATTTGAGAAAAGCCAAGATTGATGAGTGGTTATTCCCCGAGGATGAAGATCTCAGCGAAACCAAGGCGACTCAGCTATTGGCCAGGCTGGCGCAGCGTGACCAGCAAGGTTACTGGATGGCCTTTTGCTTTGTCCTCCAGCAAGCCTGTCGCGAATACATTCGACGTAAACGCCTGCGTCCAAGTCCTCTGACGACATGACTATCGTTTCCAAGCCGACATCCGAAGCCGCGTTCGAGACCGCCATCGAGGCTAGCTTGCTGGCCGGCGGCTACGTCGGCTTGCCCGAGGCGGGCTACGATGCGGAGCAGGCGTTTTGGCCGGCGGAGGTGCTCGCGTTTATCGAGGCTACGCAGCCCAAGGAGTGGGCGAAGCTCAAGGCGCTGCATGGCGACAAGACTGGCGATCAGATTCTCGCCGACCTGCGCAAGTGGCTCGATGCGCATGGTATGCTCGCGACGCTGCGACACGGTTTTAAGTGCTACGGGCGCACGCTGCGGGCCGCGTTTTTCAAGGCCGCGCACGGACTCAATCCCGAACTCGAGGCGCGCTACGCCGCCAATCGCGTGGGTATCACCCGGCAACTGCACTACGGCGTGCGCCATCGCAACTCGCTCGACGTCGTCCTGAGTATCAACGGTCTGCCGGTCGTCACGCTGGAACTCAAAAACCCGCTTACCGGGCAGAAGCTGGAACGGGCGCAGCTCCAATACCGGCAGGATCGCGACCCGCGCGAACTGCTCTTCGATTTCAAGAAGCGCACGCTGGTTCATTTCGCGGTAGACCCCGATGCCGTCTCCATGACGACCCGGCTGGCCGGCTCGGCCACGGTTTTTTTGCCCTTCAATCGCGGGCGCGACGGCGGTGCGGGCAATCCGCCCGATCCACAGGGCCGCACCTACCGCACCGCCTACCTGTGGGAAGAGGTGCTCACGCGCGACAGCCTGCTGGATTTGCTCGCGCGCTTCGTTCACTTGCAGGTCGAGACCAAGACGACCGAGGACGGGCGCAAGGTGAAGAAAGAGTCGTTGGTGTTTCCCCGTTATCATCAGCTTCAGGCCGTGCGCACGCTGGTCGGGGCGGCGCGGCGCGAGGGGCCGGGGCACAACTACCTCGTCGAACACTCGGCGGGCAGCGGCAAGAGCAACACCATCGGTTGGCTCGCCCACCGGCTCTCGTCGCTGCACGACGCGGGCGAACAACGTGTTTACGACAGCGTGATCGTGGTGACCGACCGACGCGTGCTCGACCAGCAGTTGCAGGACACGATCTACCAGTTCGAGCACCGCCAAGGCGTGGTGCAGAAAATCGACGAGGATTCGCGCCAGCTCGCCGAGGCGCTCGAAAGCCGCGTGCCGATCATTATCACGACGCTGCAAAAATTTCCCTTCGTCTCCCGGCAGTTGCTCAAGCTTGCGGAGGAGCGCGGCGAAGCCGGTTCGGGCGTGCTGGTGACTCGCCGGTTCGCGGTGATCGTGGACGAGGCGCACAGCTCGCAGTCCGGCGAATCGGCCACCGAGCTCAAGGAAGTGCTGGGCGGTGAAGCCTTGCGCGACGAGGCGCGCAAGCTCGCGGCGGAGGACGGCGCGGAGGGCGTTGACGAGTTGTTTCGCAGCATGGCCAAGCGCGGGCGTCAGTCGAATCTGAGCTTCTACGCCTTCACCGCGACGCCGAAGCACAAGACGCTCGCGGTCTTCGGCCGCGAGGGCGCGCCCTTTCATCGCTACACCATGCGGCAGGCCATCGAGGAGGGCTTTATCATGGACGTGCTGCGCCACTACACGTCCTACGCGACCTACTTCAAGTTGCTCAAAGCCTGCGCCGAGGATCCCAACGTCGAGCGCAAGAAGGCGGCCCGGGCGCTGGCGCGGTTCTTAAAACTGCATCCGCACAACATCGCCCAGAAAACCGAGGTGATGGTCGAGCACTTCAATGCGGTGAGCCGGCACAAGATCGGCGGGCGGGCCAAGGCGATGGTCGTCACCGGTTCACGGCTGGAGGCGGTGCGCTATAAGCAGGGATTCGACCGCTACATCGCCGAAAAAGGTTATACGTGGATCAAGACGCTCGTGGCGTTCTCCGGCGAGGTGAAGGACGACCAGTTGCCCGATGTCGTTCACACCGAGGTCGGCATGAACGGTGGCATCAAGGAAAAGGAGTTGCCCGAGCGCTTCGGCGGCGGCGAATACCAAGTGTTGCTGGTGGCGGAGAAATACCAGACCGGCTTCGACCAGCCGCTCTTGCACACGATGTATATCGATAAGCGGCTCGCTGGCATCCAGGCGGTGCAGACGTTGTCGCGGCTCAACCGCATCCACCCACTGAAGGAGGATACGTTCATCCTCGATTTCGTGAATGACCGGCAGGAAATCCAGGAGGCGTTCAAACAATACTACGAAGGCGCGGAGATGGGCGAGGAAGTGGAGCCGGCGCGCATGTATGAGCTCAAGACCGAGCTGGATGCCTCGGGCATCTACCTGCCGGAGGAAGTGGCGCGTTTCTGCGAGGTGTATTTCAAGCCCAAGGCGCGGCAAAGCGCGTCGGATCACCAACTCATTAACGCGGCGCTCGATCCGGCGGTGGATCGGTTCAAGGCGGCGGTGCAGGCCAACTCGGAGGAGGCCGAGTTGTGGCGCGGCAAGCTGACGGCGTTTCGGAATCTCTACGCGTTCCTTTCGCAGATCATCCCGTATCAGGACAGCGATTTGGAACGGCTCTACACCTACGCGCGTCACCTGTTGACCAAGCTGCCGAAGCGCTCGACGGGGGCGGCCTACCTTTTCGACGACGAGGTAAAGCTGGAGTATTACCGGCTTCAAAAAATCAGCGAAGGCTCGATCAGCCTGAGCGACGGCAAGGCGCGTCCGCTGGACGGCCCGTCCGAGGTGGGCAGCGGATTGTTGCGCGAGGAAGCGGTGCCGCTGTCGCGGTTGATCGACATCGTAAACGACCACTTCGGGACGGATTTCAACGACGCCGACCAGTTGTTCTTCGATCAGATCATCGAGGCGGCGGCGGGCGAGGAGAGCCTGAAGCAGGCGGCGGCGGCAAACCCGGCGGACAAGTTTCGTTTGGTCTTTGGCAACGTGCTCGAGACGCTCTTCGTCGAGCGCATGGAGCAGAACGAAGAGATGTTTGGCCGCTACATGAACGACCCGGCGTTCCAGAAAGTGGTCGCGGCGTGGCTGTCGGATCAGACCTATGTGAAATTGAGGAAGGCAAACAGTGTCGGCTGACTTGGCTTTGATTCAAACGGGTCGATCGATGGGGTCGGGTCGATCGATGGGGCCGAGTATTGTTGTATTTCAGGAGTTCGCAAAGTTCCCCATGATCCCAAGCGCCGAGCCTCGGTCACGCTGTTGATAGGAAGGGGATCGGGCGGCTGGCCGCGTTCGCTTTCTCGCCCCCGCTGGTCCAGTTTATTCAGAAAACACACCCTGTCATGAAAATAAACCCTGACGATTTCCGCGTGCCACCGGGCAAAAAGGTGGATTTGAAAAAGTGGCCCACCCAGGTGAAGCCGGTCTATGATTCGAAGAAGGCCTATCACCATCGTCTGCAAAGCCAGGTGGAGGAGTTGAGCGAACTCCAGCAGCTGCAATATGCGTCCAACCGTTACGCCGTGCTGCTGATTTTTCAGGCGATGGACGCGGCCGGCAAGGACGGCGCGATCCGCCATGTCATGTCGGGCGTCAATCCGCAGGGCTGCCAGGTGTTCAGTTTCAAGCATCCGAGCCCCGTCGAACTGGATCACGATTTTCTCTGGCGGACCACGCTGTCGCTGCCGGAACGCGGCCGCATCGGCATTTTCAACCGTTCCTACTACGAGGAAGTGCTCATCGCCCGGGTTCACCCGGAGATCCTGCAGAACGAAAGGCTTCCCGATCCCTTGACTTCATCGAAGACGATCTGGACGGAGCGGTATCGCTCCATCGTGGATTTGGAAAAGCACCTTCACTGCAACGGCACGCGGATCATCAAGTTCTTCCTCCATCTCTCGAAGGAGGAGCAGCGGAAACGCTTCTTGGAGCGCATCGATGATCCGGACAAGAACTGGAAGTTCAGCCTGGCCGACGTGGAGGAGCGCAAGTTCTGGGACGATTATATGGAGGCCTATGAAGCCTGTATCGGAGCCACGAGCACGAAGGAAGCTCCGTGGCATGTCGTGCCTGCGGACGACAAGAAGAACGCCCGGTTGATCATCTCCGAGATCATCCTGGATGTCTTCAAGGGTCTGAAAATGTCCTATCCCGCGACCGATGCGAAACGCCGGCAGGAACTGCAGTTGATCCGTAAGAGCTTGGAGAAATAACGCTCTTCAGGACGCCGGCCCGAGATCGGCTTCCGAGTTCCCCAGCGTGATGGATCGATCTGAAGGGGTCCGGCCACTGTTTGTTGATTTCTGTGGTCGGCGGAAGAATGAGCTTCGGGAAATTGATATAACCCGCCCCGACCCCTTTCGGGTCGTCACGGGCTAACGAAGTAGCGAGTAGACAGACCAATCAGGCTACCAATCTGCGGCGGCGGAGGAGGGCGTAGGCGAGGAGGGTTGCGCCGGCGATTGTAGCGTAGGTGGCGGGTTCGGGGATGGGGCCGTAGCGGCCTTCGAACACGGGGGTGTAGTTGTCAGGGTCGCTATAATCGGCCGCGAGTAGGTAGGTGTAACCGTCGGGGTCGTCCCAATTGCTGAAGGAAATATAGTCGCTTTGACCATTAAGGAAATCAACCGAGCCCCCCATCTCGTCATTGGCTCCGCCGGTGAACTGAAACTCGGTGCCGGTGATGACCAGTTGCGAGGGGGCGGGATCGAAGTGGAAGTTGTCTTCGGTGAACACGTGGCCGCCATCGAACGTGAGCGTTAAGTGAAAATCATTGAAGGGGTCGTAGTCGTAGATGCCATCCGTGGGGTAGGAACCCGCAATGCTCAGCGTCCCTGATCCGACCTGGGTCTGGACGCCTTCGACGTCGGCGTAAAATTTGGTCGTGAACGTGGTCAGGGGCGGGGTGGCGAAAGCGAGCCGCGCCAGACAGGTGAGAGCAAAGAGGGTCAGGAAAGTTCGCAGTGTTCGCATGTGGTTAGTTTTTGGGAATTAACGCTATCGATCTATTGACGCGGTAATGAAGGGTTGAGATTGGATTAATCGCAGGACTCATCGAAAGGAAAACCGTAGTGGTTGACCATGAAATACAC
>FSTE01000070.1_pt1 | contig 12888 bp, 10 predicted proteins | sample 1637071 | NCBI WGS metagenome assembly FSTE01 (sample SAMEA3914818, study PRJEB12502) | metagenome | biome: forest; material: soil | place: Canada | collected 2010-06-26 | depth 0.1 m
GGTCCGCGAGAAGATCATGCCGGTCAACAAGGCTTACCCGCTCGAAAAACTCCTCCCCGCGATCAAGGCGTTTAACGAGAAACACGGGCGCATGGTCACGTTGGAATTCATCCTCATCGAGGAGGTCAACGACATGCTCGATCAGGCCGAAAAACTCCGCGACATCGCCCGCGACCTCCACGCCCACGTCAACCTGATCCCTTACAACACCGTCGAGGGCCTGCCGTGGAAACGCCCGTCGATCACCCGCCAGGAACGCTTCGCCGACGTCCTCCGCGCCGCCCGTATTTCCGTGACACTCCGCCGCGAAAAAGGCCACGACATCGACGCCGCCTGCGGCCAGCTCCGCCTCAAAACCGAGAAAGACCGCGAGCTGGCAGCGAGTTAAGTTCCCTCGCACCCGCTCGCGGGGCATGTGGCGTGCTACGTAGCAGGGGTGTCCGCCCCCTCCTCGCCCACACCCGCCAAGCGCTTGGCTGATATCTTCCGGCGCTATGCACCGGTGGTGGCGTCGATCATCGCGGGAGGCGCGTTTTCCGTAACGCTTTTTCTCATCATCCGCGGCTGGGAACGCCGGGAAACCCAAGCCGCCGTCCTCGCGGTAGCCTCCCAACGCGTCGAGTTGTTGCGCGAGTCCTTGGGCAATTCCATGGAGGCACTCCATTCCCTGCGCTCTTTCTACGAATCCGAAGGGGCCGACGTGATCGATCGCACCCGTTTCCAGAATTTTGTGCGCGGGATTCTTGCCCGCCATCCCGAGTTGCAGGCGCTCTCCTGGACCCCTCGCGTCCCATCCTCTCAACGCGCCGCCTTTGAAGCCAAGGCCCGGGCCGAGGGACTGGCCGGTTTTCAATTCACGGAACTCGATACCGCAACCAACCACAGGGTGCCCGCCCGCGCCCGGCCCGATTATTATTACCCCGTTTACTTCATCGAACCCCTTGACCGGAACGAAGCCGCCCTCGGTTATGATCTCAACAGCCGCATCGCCACTCTCCTGCGGGCCCGTGACACCGGAAAAGCCGCCTCCACCCCTCCCATCCAGCTGGTGCAGGAGGAGCAACACCAGCCCGGTTTCATCGTTTACCTTCCGCTTTTCGCCGGCCCAACGCCGTCCAACCCGGACGGGCGCCGCACGGATAACATCGGCTTCGTCGCGGCCGTTTTCCGCGTTTCCGATCTCGTCACCCCGGCCCTCGGCGGACTGTCCGGCCTGCGTGTCAACGTAACCGAGGCCACCCCCGGTTCGTCGCTCGATTACGCCGTCTCGCAAAAATACACTTCAGCCGACGCACCCGATCTCAAGCCCTGCGTGCTGCCACTCTCCTTCGCCGGCCGCGACTGGCTGCTTACCTTCACTCCCACCATACGCTTCGAGGCAGGCAGGCGTCCTTGGCAATCATGGAGCGTGCTCGTCGGCGGACTGCTGCTCACCGGCCTGCTCGCAGGCTACATCCTCGGCGACCTGCGCCGCGACATCGAGGTCGCCCGCGCCAACGCCTCGCTCCAGATCGAAGTCGTCGAAAGAAAACGCGCCGAGGAATCGGCCGCCTCCGCCAACCGCGCCAAATCCGATTTTCTCGCCAGCCTCAGCCACGAGATCCGCACGCCGCTCAACTCCATCCTCGGCTACGCGCAGATCCTGGCGCGTGATCCGGACCTGCCCCGCCGTCATCACGACGCCATCGGTGCGCTCTCCAACAGCGGCCACCACCTCCTCGGCCTGCTCAACGCCATCCTCGACCTCTCCAAAATCGAGGCGGGCCGCATGGACGTGCAACGCGAGGTCTTCGATCTGAACGCCCTCGTGCAGGGCATCGCCGAGATGTTCAAACCAAGCTGCGCCGATAAAAATCTCACCCTGCGCGTCTGCCTGGCCGGCGAAGGCCAGCGGCCGGTCGTCGGCGACGAAGGCAAATTGCGCCAGGTCCTCATCAATCTCATCGGCAACGCCATCAAATTCACCCCGCGCGGCGAAGTCTTGGTTGGCCTCGCCGTGATCGGAGAAGATCAATGGCGTTTCGAAATCATAGACACTGGCATCGGACTTTCCCCCGAGGAACGCACCGGCCTTTTTGCGCCGTTTCACCAGACCACCATAGGCCGGCGTTACGGCGGCACGGGTCTGGGTCTGGCCATCGCCCGGCGCCACGTCGAGCTGATGGGCGGCACCATTGAGGTGCAGTCCGAACCCGGCGTCGGCACGCGCTTCCAATTCACTTTGCCCCTGCCCGCCTCGGTGGTTCCTGTCAGCGTTCACCTCGGCCCTCTGCCCAAGCTCGCTCCCGGCGTCACCGTCCGTGCGCTCGTCGTCGACGATAACCGCGACAACCGCAGGCTCCTCGCCCGACTGCTGTCAGACTTGGGCTGCCGCGTCGCCGATGCCGGCAACGCCACCTCGGCCCGTGACATCGCCCAACATGCGCCCGACATTCTCTTCGTCGATGTGCTGCTCGGCGAAACCACCGGCCCCGCCCTCCTCTCCACGCTCCGGGCCGACGGCCTCCCTGCCACGGTGCCGGTCGTATATCACACCGCCGCCCTGCTCAACGACAGCGACCGTGCCTCCATTCGCGCGGATGGGGGCAGCCTGCTCGCCAAGCCCTTCCGTCTTGAGGATCTCTGCACCTGCCTGCTGCGCGTGCCCGGTGCGCGCTTCGACGACTTGCCGGGCCCGCCCGCGCCTCCGCCACTGGAACTCGAACGCATCGTGCTTCCCCAGGAGTTGTGCACACGCATGACCGTCGCCGCCGAGCTCCACAGCACCACCGTGCTCAAGGCCTGCCTCGACGACCTGCGCGCGCTCGGCGGTCCCGCCGTGCCGCTGGCAGACCACATGCGGCATCTCCTGCGCGCCTATGATCTTGCCTCCATCGCCCGCCTGCTCACCCGCGTGCAGGTCGAGTCTCACGTCGAAACCGCCGCCCCCTCATTATCCGCATGAACTCCTCCCCGACCGACCTCATTCTCGTGGTAGATGATCAGTCCGCCAATCTCGCCGTGCTAAGCGACTTGCTGGAGCCCGCCGGCTACCAACTGCTTTCCGCCACGAGCGCCGAGGACGCCCTTCGAGTCGCCCGCAAGGCCAGCCCGCACCTCATCCTGCTGGATGTCATGATGCCCGGCACCGACGGCATCACCACCTGTCGCAAGCTCAAAGCCGCCGAAGCGACCCGCGACATCCCCGTGATCTTCATCACCGGCCGCACCGAAAGCGCGACCCGCGTGGAAGGCTTCGACGCCGGAGGTGTTGATTACATCGTGAAGCCATTCGAGGCCTCCGAAGTGCTCGCCCGCGTGCGCACCCACCTCGAACTCGCCCGCGCCCGTCGCGACCTCGCCGCCCGCCTCGAAGACCTGCGCGCGGAAGTCGCGAAACGCGAAGCCGCCGAAACCGCCCGCCGCGAGGCCGACGAACGTCTTTGCGCGCTCTCCGCCCGCGAAGCCCGCAAGTGGAACGTCGCCGGCCTCGTCGGCCGCAGCCCCGCCCTCACCGCCCTGCTCCGCGAAATAGAACGCCTGCAAAGCTTCGGTCGCGCCGGCGTCCTGCTCACCGGCGAAAGCGGCACCGGCAAGGAACTCGTCGCCCGCGCCCTGCACACCGGCAGCCCGCGCGCCTCCAGGCCATTTATCCCGGTAAACTGCGTCGCCGTCCCCAGTGAACTCATGGAGTCGATGTTCTTCGGCCACATGAAAGGCGCCTTCACCGGCGCAACCGCCGACCGCAAGGGCTTCTTCGAACTCGCCAACGGTGGCACGCTCTTCCTCGACGAAATCGGCGACATGCCCGCCACCCTCCAGGCCAAGCTTCTCCGCGTCCTCGAAGACGGACGCGTCACTCCGCTGGGCGCGACCACCGAACGCCAGGTTGACGTCCGCGTGATCGCCGCCACCAACGCCCATCTCGAAACCCGCATCACCGCCGGCACGTTTCGCCAGGACCTTTATTTCCGTCTCGCCCGCACCAGCGTTCGCGTGCCCCCGCTGCGCGAACGCCAGGAGGACATCCCGCTCCTAGCCGCCCATTTCATCGCCCATTTCGCCGCAGAGATGAGCATGCGCCCGCCGGCCATCTCCTCCTCTGCGCAGGCCCTGCTGGCCAACCACACCTTCCCCGGCAACGTGCGCGAACTGCGCAACCTCATCGAAAGCGCGCTCATCGCGAGCAGCGGCCGCGAGATCACTCCGGCCCATCTGCGTTTTCTCTCCTGCACGCCCGCGCCTGAAATTTCCGCGCTTGCTCCGTCCACTCCAGTCGAAACTGCTTCCGAAAACGGAACATTGCCCACGAATCTTGAGGCCGCCGAACGCACCCTCATCCGCCGCGCCGTCTCCCAGACAGGCGGCAACATCGCCGAGGCCGCCCGCCTGCTCGGCGTTCATCGCACACGCATCTACCGCGTGCTCGCCGATACCGCAGAGTGACGTCGCGCGTGTCGCCACCACGACACTTGTTACACTCTTCAACCGCTCCTATGGCTCGTTAAGCCAGCCATTTTAATTTTCTAAGTTATACAATAAAAAGACTTACATATCTCAAAAAACGCATGGCACAAACGGCGCTAAAGGTCCGGCACTGCATCATCCGCAGCTTCCAGAACACCACATCACGCAACGCCATGAAATCCACACTGACTCGCTTCGCATCCGTTCTTCCGGCGCGCCGCACCTCGCTGCTCGCGCTGTGCACCCTGCTCACCTCGCCCATCCTCACTTCGATCACTCGCGCTGACGATGCCGCTCCGCCTTCCCGTCTGCACGCCCTCGTAAACTTTGAGGTTTCGGACAAATACCTCACGCCCCGCGGCATGATCGTGCAGGACCAAGGCGTGACCTTCCAGACGCTCTTTCTCGCCTTTCTCGATGTCTACGACGGAAAGCCCGACGCTTTCATCAACAACGCGACCCTCGTAGGCGGATTCTGGAACGACTACGGCACCGATGCCGTCGCCGAACATGTGCCTGCGAAAGGCAGCACGACGACAAACTTCATCGAGATAGATCCCATCTTCGGCGTGTCGTTCACCATCGCGAAGGACTTCAAGCTCGATGTGACCTACACCGCCTTCTGCATGCAGATCCTCGACATCGGCACCTCCGAGAATCTCGAGACCAAGCTCAGCTACGACGACACCAAACTCCTCGGTGCCTTCGCCCTCCATCCCTACGTCAGCTTCTGGAAGGAACTCGATAACAAGGCCACCGCCGCCGCCAACTTCGGCGTCCCGTCCAGCTATTACTTCGAGGTCGGCATCGCCCCCGGAATCAAGGTTGGCAACGTCAAACTCGAAGCCCCCATGCGAGTCCTCCTGCCCGCCGACAATTTCTACGGCCAGACCTTCGCCAAAACCTCCACCATCGGCCTCTACGAGGTGGGCGTGAAGGCTTCGACGCCCTTGAAGTTCATGCCAAAAAGCTACGGCTTCTGGGACGCCCACATCGGCTTCCGCTACATGAAGTTCGTGGATAAAAATCTTCAGCAGCTCGCCACCGATGGCGGCTTCGGCACGCCCACCAAGGATGCCGAACAGGTCTACGCCGGCGTCAGCGTGTTCTTCTAAAAACCGTAGCCCCGCCTCACCACCAAACCGCTCAGAAATTCCCATGGCCAACACCTCGTCCCTGCCCGTCGACGCCGAGCCTTATCCGTTCGGCCTCTTGCCCGAGAAATGCGCGCTGCTCATCATAGACATGCAGCGCGATTTTCTCGAGCCGGGCGGGTTCGGGGCGATGCTCGGCAACGACGTCTCCCAGCTCCGCCGCACCATCGAGCCCAACCGCCGCCTGCTCGCCGCCTGGCGCGCCAAGGGCCTGCTCGTGATGCACACCCGCGAAGGCCACCGCCCCGATCTCGCCGACCTGCCCCCCGCCAAAAAAATCCGCGGACGCAGCAAGACGTGCATCGGGGACAGCGGCCCGATGGGGCGCATCCTCGTGCGCGGCGAAGCCGGCCACGACATCATCCCGGAACTCTATCCGCTGCCCTCCGAACCCGTCATCGACAAGCCCGGCAAAGGCGCCTTCTGGGGAACCGACCTCCACGGCATCCTCCAGAACAAGGGCATCACCCAGCTCGTCGTCACTGGCGTTACCACCGAAGTCTGCGTGAACACCACCGTTCGCGAGGCCAACGACCGCGGCTACGAGTGCCTCGTGCCCGAGGACTGCGTCGGTTCCTACTTCCCGGAATTCCAGGAAATGGGTCTCAAAATGATCAAGGCCCAGGGCGGCATCTTCGGCTGGGTTTCTCACTCCGACAAAATCATCGCGGCGCTCGGCTAAACCGCCCTGCGCACGCTCATCCACCGCTTCGTTTTTCAATCGTCCGCATCAGCTCATCCAACACAGGGGAACCACACACATGACAACCATCGCCAAGCCCAAACTCTGGGTGCCCGGGGACTGGAACGCCTTCTTCGGCTTCGGAACCAACATCCTCGTCAATCTGCTCACCATCACCGCGCTGCTGCGCTTCGTCCTGAAGATGCCCGACGACCTCGTCTTCGGCCGCATCCTGCCCGCCACCGGACTGATGTTGTGCATGTCCACGCTCTACTATGCGTGGCTCGCCTACAAACTCGCCAAAAAGACCGGCCGCACCGACGTCTGTGCGCTGCCCTCCGGCACCAGCGTGCCGCACATGTTCGTCGTCACCTTTGTCATCATGCTGCCGATCGCGCTCAAGACCGGCGATCCCGTCAAAGGTTACGAAGCCGGCCTCACCTGGGTGTTCATCCAGAGCTTCGTGCTCATGGTCGGCGGCTTCATCGCCCCGATCATCCGCAAGATAACCCCGCGCGCCGCCCTGCTCGGCACGCTCGCCGGCGTCTCCGTATCCTTTATCTCGATGCGTCCCGCCCTTGAGATGTTCCTCACCCCGATGCTCGGCCTCGTTTGCTTTGCCATCATCATGCTCAGCTGGTTCGGCGGCGTGCGTTACTTCCGGGGCATCCCCGCCGGCCTCATCGCCATCGCCGTGGGCACCGCCATCGCCTGGGGCTCCAACGCCTTTGGCCTCAACTACGGCGGCCTTACCCTCAAGGGTCTCGCCGATTCGGTCACCAACTTCGGCTTCCATATCCCGCTCCCCGCCTTCCACCATGTTTTCTCGGGCTTTGAATTCCTCGGGGCGATTCTCGTGACGGCCATCCCCTTCGGCATCTACGACCTCGTCGAGGCCATGGACAACGTCGAGAGCGCGGCCGTCGCCGGCGACAGTTATCCCACCACCCGCGTGCTCACCGCCGACGGAGTCATCAGCCTCGTGGGCTGCCTGATGGGTAATCCTTTCATCAACGCCGTCTACATCGGCCACCCCGGTTGGAAAGCCATGGGAGGTCGTATCGGCTACTCCGCCGCCACCGGCGTGACCGTGATTCTGCTCTGCTGGTTCGGCACGATCTCGGTGATCCTCGCGTTTATCCCCACGGTCGCGATCCTGCCAATCCTGCTCTACATCGGCATGCTCATCGGCTCGCAGGCCTTCCAGGAAACGCCCCGCCGCCACGCCCCGGCCATCGTGCTCTCGCTCACGCCCCACCTCGCCAACTGGGCGGTCACACTCATCAACGGCGCCCTCGCCGCCGCAGGCATCTACGCGGTTTCCGATGAACTCGCCGCCGGCATGAAGAACAACGGCGTCCTCTACCACGGCCTCCAAACCATGGGCGGCGGCTCGATCCTCGGCGGCCTCATCCTTGGCGCCATCGCCGTGTGCATCATCGACCGGAATTTCGTCAAGGCGGCCGGCTTCGCCATCGCCGGCTCCGTGCTGACCTTCTTCGGCTTCATGCACGGCGAACACATCGGCATAGGCCAGAGCCCGCTGGTTGCATTGAGCTACTTGGTCGTCGCCGGAATCATCTTCAGTTGCGCCAAGTTCTCCAGCGTGCCCGTCATCGAGACCGCCTCCGAACACGGTGAAGAACCCGAACCCGCATCCTACTAATCCATCCGTTCATCCCGCATGAAACGCTACGTCGAGGCAGATCCCTACGCCTGGCCCTACAACGGTGAACTCCACCCCGAAAACACCGTCGTGCTCGTCATCGACATGCAGACGGACTTCTGCGGGCCGGGCGGTTATGTAGACAAGATGGGCTACGATCTCTCGCTCACCCGCGCACCGATCGGTCCGATTCAAAACGTCCTCCACGCCGCGCGCGCCAAGGGCTTTCACGTGATGCACACGCGTGAAGGCCACCGGCCCGACCTCTCCGATCTCCCCGCCAACAAACGCTGGCGCAGCCAGCGCATCGGCGCGGGCATTGGCGACGCCGGCCCCTGCGGACGCATCCTCACGCGCGGCGAGCCGGGCTGGGACATCATCCCCGAACTCTACCCGTTGCCCGGTGAAGCCATCATCGACAAACCGGGCAAGGGCTCCTTTTACGCCACCGATCTCGACATGCTCCTCCGCCGAAAAGGCATTCAAAATATCGCCCTCGCCGGCATCACGACCGACGTGTGCGTTCACACCACGATGCGTGAAGCCAACGACCGCGGCTACGAATGCCTCATGCTCGCCGACTGCACCGGCGCCACCGACTACGGCAATTACCTCGCCGCCTTGAAAATGATCAAGATGCAGGGCGGCGTCTTTGGCGCCGTCGCCGACTCCACCGCCTTCATCAAGGCCGTCCAAGGCTGAGGAGCCCCTGACTACGGCTCCCCATCGCTCAGAGCGGAAGTCTCCGCAGTCGTGGCTTCCCAACGGGCCGTGCTTTTGCTTGGCTCGCCCTTTCCCGTGGCCTTCCCATCCGAATCCAATCAGCCGTCCGTCTATCCGCGCGTCGAACTGCACAATCTCGCTAACATCGCCGAGTGGAAGGATAACATCTCCTGGGAAGCCTTCATCGACGGCGTCGAAATTCACCGGCTCTACGGCGATGGATTGACCGGCCCAAGTGCCGCCCTCCTCCGTTTTCGCAAGGCCGGCAAAGTCACCCTGCACCGGCACACCGGTTACGAGCACATCATCGTGCTGGCCGGTTCCCAGCGTGATCAAAACAGCGTCGCCGAGGCCGGCACGCTCATCATCAATCCTCCCGGCACCTCCCACAGCGTCACCAGCGAGGCCGGCTGCATCGTCCTCGCCATCTACGAAAAACCGGTCGAGTTCGTCCCCCTGAACGCAACCGTCGGTTAAGCTCGAGTCGGCCAAAGTCTCGTCTTTACAACATATCATTAGATACGCATACATTGATACGTAATGAATCCTGACCGGCCCATTTCCGCGCTCTTTGCCGAAAACCGCCCGCTGCGCTCGCTCGAGTTTTTCCCTCCCAAGGATGACGCCGGCGTCCAGGCGCTTCGCCAGACTGCGGCCGCCCTCAAAAGCATTCCCTGGGACTTCGTTTCCGTGACCTATGGCGCCGGCGGCACTACCCGCGAACGCACCGCTCAAGTCAGCCGCCTCCTCAAAAACGAACTCGGCTTCACCGTGATGCCTCACCTCACGTGTGTTGGCCACAGCCGTACCGAGCTCATCGCACTCGCCGACCAGATTTACGACGGGGGTTTCCGCAACATCATGACTCTCCGCGGTGATCCGCCCAAAGGAGAAACCACCTTCACCGTCGCGGCCGACGGCCTTCGCTACGCCAGCGAACTCGTCACCCTTCTCAAAACCCGCCACCCCGACTTCTGCCTCGGCGTCGGCGGCTACCCCGAGAAACACCCCGAGGCCGTCTCCCTCGAAACCGACCTCGACGCCCTGAAACTCAAGGTCGATGCCGGCGCCGCGTTCATCACCACCCAGCTCTTCTTCGACAACGCCATCTACCACCGCTTCGTCGAAAAATGCCGCGCCGCCGGCATCACTGTTCCCATCGTCCCCGGCCTCATGCCGGTCCTCTCGGTGAAACAAATCCAGCGCATCGCCACGCTGTCCGGTTCGGTCTTGCCCGCGCAACTCGCCCGCCGCCTCGAAGTCGCCGAAGTGAACCCCGACGTCGTCGAAATCATCGGCATCGACTGGGCGCTCACCCAGATCCGCGACCTCCTCGCCCACGGCGCGCCCGGCTACCATCTCTACATCTTGAACCGCGCCAAGAGCGCCTTAGCGCTGGCGGCCGGACTGTCAGCCTAAACCTCACCCTCCGGCCATCACCGGCCTGAAGCCCGCCTCAGTCAAAATCCGCGCCACCACCTCGCGCTGATCTCCTTGAATCTCGATCTGACCGTCCTTGACGGTCCCGCCACACCCGGCCGCCGAACGCATTTTTTTGCAAAGCGACTCCTTCTCAGGCAGGCCGATACCCGTGAGGTTTTTGGCCACCGTAACCGTCTTGCCTCCACGCCCTGCCGTGGAGCGCACCACATCCACCCGCCCACGATTTTTGACCGCTGCCAAAGCCGCCTCCGGCTTGGCTTGAGACTGCGCCGAAGGCCCGGCCGGCAGCTTGGAAAGCCCCAAACCACCCAATCCAACAAAGGGATTATGCCCTAAGTCTCGCCCGCCGTCCGTCGGAATCTTGTCTTTGCTCATGGTTCTAAAACGTGTTTCGCGATGTTTTATCTTATGCGGAACACCCTGTTCAGGGCTCCTTGTGTCCGGCCCGTCCGCCACAAATTCCCACCGGAATATCGCTCTCCCCACCCAAGAACATCACCGCTTTCGGATAACTCCTTTTCTCAAGAAAATGAACGAGTTGCGGATGAAGTGTATTGCGCCCAGCCTCCAAAAAACCGTCAAGCCGGCGCATCTCCGCGGCGATCACTTCTCCATGAGAAGATTTAATACCAGCCAAGAGTGCCATTAGCGACGCTTTGATCTCTGTTTCCAGCTGAATCATAATAACTAATTACGTTTGCTTGTCGGCAGGTTAGAAAATTTCACATCGCACTCCCAGCCGGCCAAACGGCGGGAACGCGCTTGAGTAAAGGAATGTCATGAACCACCATAAGGGCAACTTTTCATCATTATTCTGTCCTTAAGCAAGCCGTGCGCTTCCACCCCTAAGGTTGTGCCGGTTTGCTTTTCTTTTCGTCTCCATGAACTCCCTCACCCTCCCCACGCACGCCAACTCCGATGTCATCGAGGCGGCCTACAATGTCTGGCTTGAGAACCCCGATTCCGTCGATCCCACGTGGCGCGCCTTCTTCCAAGGCTTCAGCCTCGGCAGCAACGGCGCCGGCCTGAGCGCCGCCGTCGGCAGCGCGGCCACCTCCGTCATCGACAGCTCCAAGCAGGCCCAGGTCCTCCGCCTCATCAACGCCTACCGCGCCCACGGCCACATGCAGGCGCATCTCGATCCGCTCAGCCCGCCCCCCGCGCCGTTCCCCCGCCTCAACTATCAGCACTTCGGCCTGACCGAGGCCGACCTCGACCTCTCTTTCGCCGTCGGCAATTTCAAAGACGGCGGCCAGATGAAGCTTCGCTCGCTCATCTCCTCGCTCAACGAAACCTACTGCGGCCACATCGGCGTGGAATACCTGCACATGCAGGACCTCGACGCCCGCGACTGGCTCCAAGCCCGCATGGAGGCTTCGCACAACCGCCCCTCCTTCACCCGCGGCCAGAAAACCCGCATTCTCCGCCGCCTCTTCAAAGCCGAGCTCTTCGAGAAATTCCTTCACACCCGCTTCGTCGGCCAGAAACGCTTCTCGCTCGAAGGCGGCGAAACCATGATCGCGGCCTTTGACGCCCTCATCGAATACTGTCCCGAACTCGGCGTTGAGGAAATCGTCATGGGCATGGCCCACCGCGGTCGCCTCAGCATCCTCGCCAACATCCTTCGCAAGCCCTTCGACGTCCTCTTCGAGCAGTTCTCCGAAAATTACATTCCCCACGCCGTCGGCGGTGACGGGGACGTGAAATACCACCTCGGCTACGAGGTCGAATTGAAGACCGTGGGCGGCAAAACCATCGAGGTCCGCCTCGCCGCCAACCCTTCCCACCTTGAGATCGTCAACCCGGTCGTCGAGGGCAAGGCCCGCGCCCGCCAGCGCATCCGTGGCGACGTCGAACGCCGTCGCGTGCTGCCTTTCCTCATCCACGGCGACGCCGCCTTCGCCGGCCAGGGCGTCGTGCCCGAGACGCTCAACTTCTCACAGCTTCCCGGCTACCGCACCGGTGGCACCGTTCACTTCGTCATCAACAACCAGATCGGCTTCACCACGCTGCCGGCCGACGCCCGCTCGACGCGTTACTGCACCGACGTCGCCAAGATGATCGAGGCCCCGATCTTCCACGTGAACGGCGACGACCCCGAGGCCGTTTGCTACGTCACCCGGCTCGCCCTCGAATTTCGCGTGAAGTTCCAGCGCGACGTCGTGATCGACATGTATTGCTACCGTCGCCACGGTCACAACGAGTCCGACGAACCAGCCTTCACCCAGCCCACGCTCTACAAGAAGATCGCCGCGCACCCGCTCATCTCGACCACCTACGCCGAGCGCCTGGACAAAGAAGACACCGTCAACGCCGCCGGCGCCGAAGCCATCAAGGCCGAATACACCGCCGCCATGGACACCGCCTTCGACAAAGCCAAGGCTGTCGAGGCCGCCCGCCTCGCCGCCGGCGAAAAACCGGACTTGTTCCGCGGCTCCAGCGCCATCTTCCAGCCCGGCTACAGCCATGTGCCCGTGCCCACCGGTGTTCCCGCAGAGGTCATCGCCAAGGTCGTCGCCGGCCTCACCAAGGTGCCCGCCAACTTCAAGGTTAACCCCAAGATCAAGCGATTCCTCGAAACCCGCATTCAGGCCCACAAGGAAAACGGCCCGGTCGACTGGGGTTTCGGCGAAGCCCTCGCCTACGGAACCTTGCTCGTTGAAGGCGTCCCCATCCGTCTAAGCGGACAAGACTGCGAACGCGGCACCTTCAGCCACCGCCACGCCGTCCTCTACGATTTCGAAACCCGCGAAAAATACGTCCCCCTACTCAAC